>R14__coassemble_775_pt1 | contig 19365 bp, 17 predicted proteins | sample R14__metabat2_high_PE_037 | metagenome-assembled genome bin R14
GACCTACGATGCGATCAGCCGCGACGACTACTACGTCGATTATCAGAACCTGTACACGTTCCTTGGCGTGATGTCCCTCAGGAACATGTTCGTCTCATCTGCCAACGCATTCCTCGCGGCCGGTGAATATGACAGGGTCGAAGAGGCTCTCGACAAGTGTCAGGATGTCCTCAAGCCTTCATCATACCCTTATGACAACTCTATCTACGGGTGGGATTCCAATGCTCTCTATCCTGTCGAGATGGCACGGGACTACTATGCCATCGACCGTCCGGAGAAGGCCAGGGCTCTCCTCAATGAACTGTATGACGAACTCAAGCAGACTGTGGTCTTCTTCCTGGACTACTATCCTGGAAGCAAGTCCGATTTCGAGTACACATGCAATCTGGTCTATTACATGATCAATGCTGTCGAGAAGGCAGGTGACGAGTCCTTTGCAACTGAACTGGGAAACGATTTTGCGAAGTATCTCAGTGTGGTTTCCGGAACGGAACTGGGGGAGGAATATTCCTCTGACGGGGAATCCGAAGAGTGACTTCAGCCCTGATCAGGGTTTCATCACATACAGAAGAGGGCGACTGAAAACGCGTTTCAGCCGCCCTCTCTTATGCTGTCGCAACCTCCTGCACCTCACCTTTCAGGAGGGCCCAAGGGCTATCTTCTCAGACGTACGAATATGCTCAACGGCAGGTTCTTCCCGAACCGGTCGCGGAGCACCAGCTCTCCTGATTCGAGCTGTGCATCGTCTTTCAGTTCCAGTGCCTGACGTACCACCGTCTCGCCTAGAATCGCCGAGAATCCGTTGGAGTAGAGATTCAGGACCATGAAGCTGTCCTCCGGAGCCAGAATCTCTCTTATGGACTTCATCATGTCGAAGAGGCATTCATCCAGCTTCCATTTCTCGCCGTCGGGGCCATGGCCATAGGCAGGAGGATCAAGTATGATTCCCTGGTATCTGTTTCCGCGTTTCGCTTCACGGCGGGCGAACTTCATCGCATCTTCCACCACCCATCGTATCCCGTCCATTCCGCTCCGGTCCTGGTTCTCATGAGCCCATGTCACCACCTGCCTTACGGAATCGAGATGTGTGACGTCAGCGCCGGCGCATCTTGCGGCCAGGGAAGCAGCTCCAGTGTAGGCGAAGAGGTTGAGTACCTTCGGACGTTCTCCGGTCTTCTGCGCTATCCGTGAAGTCTGGTCGAATATGTATTCCCAGTTCGACGCCTGCTCGGGAAAGACTCCGACGTGCTTGAAGGATGTGAGCCCGAGCCGCAGGCTGAACTGCGGCCCTCCCGAATAGCGGATCCACCATTGGTCCGGCATCCTGCGAAGCCTTTCCCACGTGCCGCTGTCTTCCTTGCCGGCCTTGCCGAATCCTGCTCCGGGAGTGAATCGTGTATGGGTCATCCTCTCCCATTCCTCATCGCTGAGGGATCTGTCCCACAGAGCCTTCGGCTCGGGACGTGAGAGTACGAAGTCTCCGAAGCGTTCGAGCTTGGAGCCTTTTCCGGAATCGATCAGTTCGTAGTCCTTCCAGGACTGTGATGGATATTCAATGGTCATGCGGCAAAGATACTCCAAATTCCATCATTTTTTAATATATTTGCAAATTGTACTTTTGAAACTTAGAAACAAATTCATATTACCATGCAACAGCACATCGATTCTTACGACTTCACTGGAAAGAAGGCGATTGTCAGGGTGGACTTCAATGTCCCTCTCGACGAGAATTTCAACATCACAGATGACACACGTATCCGTGCCGCTCTCCCTACCCTCAAGAAAGTTCTTGCAAGCGGTGGAGCGCTCATCATCATGTCTCATCTCGGACGTCCGAAGGGAGTCACCGACAAGTTCTCTCTCAAGCACATCATCGGTCATGTTTCAGAATGTCTCGGCGTTCCCGTACAGTTCGCTGAAGACTGCCAGAAGGCAGACGAGCAGGCTGCAGCTTTGAAGCCGGGTGAGGTCCTCCTCCTTGAGAACCTCCGTTTCTATGCTGAAGAGGAAGGCAAGCCAAGGGGACTTGCCGAGGATGCTACAGATGAGGAGAAGGCTGCTGCTAAGAAGGCTGTCAAGGCCAGTCAGAAGGAGTTTGTCAAGAAGCTCGCTTCCTATGCAGACTGCTACATCAACGACGCATTCGGAACTGCTCACAGGGCACACGCATCAACCGCTCTCATCGCTGACTATTTCCCTCAGGACAAGATGTTCGGCTATCTCATGGAGAAGGAAGTCAAGGCCATCGACAACGTCCTCAAGAATGCGCAGCGTCCTTTCACTGCCATCATCGGCGGTTCAAAGGTCTCCAGCAAGCTCGGAGTCATCAAGAATCTTCTCGACAAGGTTGACAACCTCATCATCGGAGGTGGAATGGGCTATACCTTCATCAAGGCCCAGGGCGGAAAGATCGGTATGTCACTCCATGAGGATGACCTCATGCCTGATGCTCTCGAAATCATGGCCGCAGCCAAGGAAAAGGGAGTCAATCTCTCTCTCTCTGTCGCTACCGTTTGCGGTCAGGAATTCAGCAATGACACTCCTCAGAAGGTCTTCGACATCTTCAATGTCCCTGAGGATTGGGAGGGAATGGATGCCGCTCCGGAATCACTCGAGAACTGGAAGAAGATCATTCTTTCTTCAAAGACCATCCTCTGGAACGGTCCTGTAGGTGTCTTCGAGCTTCCTAACTTCGCAAAAGGAACCGAGGCTATCGCTACCTATGTTGCAGAGGCTACCCAGGCCGGTGCCTATTCACTCGTAGGCGGCGGTGACTCTGTCGCTGCTGTCACCAAGATGGGTTTCGCTGACAAGGTAAGCTATGTCAGCACTGGTGGTGGTGCCATGCTTGAGGCAATCGAAGGGAAGACTCTCCCTGGAGTCGCTGCTATCGAGGCCTAGCCTGAAATGACTCTGTACGGACCGGAATACAGCCTGAAAGATGATTGATTTTCTTGCAGTCCATTGGAATGTGAATCCTGAGATGATCAGGATAGGTTCGTTTGCCGTGAGGTGGTACGGGCTTCTGTTCGTGTCAGGCTTCATCCTTGGCTATTGGATATTCACAAAATTCTTCGACAGGGAAGGACTCGACAAGGCTGTTCTCGATCCTCTGCTTTACACTTTGCTCCTGGGCACGCTCATCGGGGCGCGCCTGGGGCATTGCATATTCTATCAGCCGGACTACTATTTCGGCTCTTGGAAAGGCTTCTGGGAAATCTTTGCGGTCTGGAAAGGAGGACTCGCCAGTCATGGCGGAACCATCATGCTCCTGATCTGCATGATCTGGTTCGCGAAGAAGTACGGCAGAAAGAACAATTTCGACTTTGTCTGGATCATTGACCATCTCTGCATCGCAGTGGCGTTCGCCGGTGCTTTCATCAGGCTTGGAAATCTCTTCAATTCGGAGATTTACGGCGATGTCACCAATCTCCCGTGGGGATTCATCTTCGAACGCCGCGGGGAGACCGAGCCCAAGCATCCTACGCAGATCTATGAGGCATTGAGCTACCTTGTCCTGGGACTTGGACTTGTCTGGCTCTATGTCAAGAAGCTTGACAAGGTCTATCGTGGCACTTTCATCGGCATATTCTTCATAGTCTGCTTCGGCATGAGATTCCTCATCGAGTTCATCAAGGAGCCTCAGGTCGAATTCGAGGAGTCAATGACGCTTGACATGGGACAGCTTCTCAGCATTCCTTTCATACTTTTGGGAATAGGCTTCCTTGTCTATGCTTTCGTGAAGAAACAGCCTGCAAGGGCTGTCATCGCGGAGACAAGGACTGCCAGATCCGAGACTACCCATTATGCAAGAAGCATTGAAAAGAAGTGACAATTCAGTGGAATATTCCTGTCGGAACATTGAACTTTCAGCGAGGTTGACTGTTGTCACCTCGCTTTTTTAAATCTGACAAACGATTTAAGTTACAGTTTTAAGAATATTTGTCTCAAGGTCGCTTTTTCTTGCACGAAATTTGCTGCAAATTCAACCTTTTTTAGGAAAGGGCTTCGGCTCCTTTTTTATTTTGAAATAACAGAATCAAGATGTACATAGTCAAAACTGTCAAGTCCATCATCCTTTCTGCCACTGTGCTCCTCTCCGGTGTCCCGGTCTGTGCACAGTACAGGACGGATGTCGGGACCAAGGAGACGAAAGACTCCTCTACGGTCATCATCTCTTTGGATGATGCATTGAAGATCGCCTTGAGCGAGAATGTGTCTGTCAAGGTGGCAGACCAGGAAATCCAGCGTTATGAATATGCCAAGAAAGGTACGTATGCTTCACTTTTCCCTCAAGTGGACGGCTCAGGCTCCTACCAGAGGACAATCAAGAAGCAGATAATGTACATGGACACCGACAGCGGGAGCGATGATGACAGCGGTTCCAGCTCGATGGGCATGTTCAGCTCGCTGATGCCTTATCTTCAGAGAATAAGCGAACTTTCTGCTGCTGCAGGCATGGATCCGGTCCAGATTGACAGCGGCTCATCGTCATCCAGCTCTTCCAGCGGTGGATTCTCTGTCGGCCGTTGGAACACTTACAACTACGGTATCAGCGCATCCATGCCGCTTGTGAACTTCCAGCTATGGGAGAGTATCAAGATTTCAGGCCAGAGCGTCGATCTGGCTGTCGAAAAGGCTCGTTCGTCAAGGCTGGACATGGTGACACAGGTCAAGCAGGCTTACTATGCAGTCCTTCTAGCCAAGGAGGCTTTCAATGTGTACAAGAGTGTCTATGAGAATGCTGTGGACAATTTCTCGCAGACTGAAAAGAAGTACAATGCGCAGAAGGCTTCTGAACTTGACTATCTCAGGGCCAAGGCCAATGTCGCCAATGCAGTTCCGAATGTCTATAATGCTGAAAGTTCCGTCATCCTGGCTCTTTGGCAGCTCAAGGCTGTGATGGGAGTCGATCTGGACAGGAACATCGATGTCGCCGGCTCCCTTGATGACTACACCAAGGAAATGTTCCGTGACGTCAATGACAATGAGGATCCGTCTCTTGAGTACAACACGACCATGCGTCAGCTTGAGATCCAGGCTGAGCAGCTTGCTTCGACTGTCAGGATGCAGAAGGCGGCTTATCTGCCGAGCCTTGCAGCATCTTTCAGCTACAGCATGATCGCCATGACCAATGACTTCAAGTTCAGCCAGTACCAGTGGTCACCATATTCATACGTCGGTCTCAGTCTTCAGATACCTATCTTCTCAGGCGGAAAGCGACTCAATGACGTCCGTCAGGCCAAGGTACAGGCTGCCGAACTTGACCTTCAGAGGGTTGACACCGAGAGGCAGCTGAGGATTGCCATCAGGCAGTATCTCAACACAATGGAGACCAACATGAACAGCTATTATTCCGCTGTCGAGGCAGTCGGACTTGCTCAGAAGGCCTATGACATCGCGGCAAAGTCGTTCAATGTCGGAAAGAGCACTTTGACTGACCTCAATGATGCTCAGCTGTCCCTTACTCAGGCAATGCTGAACCAGAGTCAGGCCGTCTATAACTTTGTCGTTGCAAAATCAAATCTTGAACAGACAATCGGCTGCGACTTCGTGGATGACAACGGAGACGTCGATCTGCAGAACAGATAATCCTTGATAATGAAACAAAAGAAAGATATGAACAGAATCCTCAGACCATTTGCCTTTGCTGGAATCTCCATGCTGCTTGTCGCATGCGGAGGCGGAAAGAAGGCTGAAAGTACAGATGCTGCCGCGATGGCAGAAGAAATGAGCACGCTGATTGCAACAGAGACTGCCGTGCTTGCTGAAGTTCCTCAGACCGAGACGTACACTTCCACTGTCGAGGCTTATGCGGTGAACAACATCGCTCCTCAGTCAGGCGGCAGAATCGAATCGATCAAAGTCGATGTCGGCAATTTCGTCTCAAAGGGACAGCTGCTCGCCACTATGGACGCTTCACAGCTTGACCAGGCTTACTTGAAGCTTGTGAACGATTCGACCGAGCTCAGCCGTCTGAAGAGCCTTCTTGACGAAGGTGGTGTATCGAAGTCGGACTATGATGCGGCTGAAATGTCTTACAAGGTCAGCCGCAGATCCTACAACAACCTCCGTGAGAATGCCTATCTGTGTTCTCCGATCTCTGGCGTCGTCACTGCAAGGAACTATGACAAGGGTGACATGTACGGCGGCAACCCGATCTTTGTTGTCCAGCAGATCACTCCGGTCAAGCTTCTGGTCGGCGTCTCCGAATCAGACTATACCAAGGTAAAGGTCGGCAACACTGTCTCCATTACTGCTGATGCACTTCCGGGAAAGTCTTTCACCGGCAGGATCAACAAGATCTATCCGACGATGGATGCTTCGACCCATACCTTTATCACAGAGGTACTCGTGCAGAACGGGGACAGGACTCTCCGCCCTGGCATGTACACCAGAGTGACGATCGAGTTCGGTGTCAACAACAGCATAGTCGTTCCTGATGAGGCGATTGTCAAGATGCAGGGCTCCGGTCAGAAGTGTGTCTATGTCCTGCAGGATGATGGTACCGTCAAGCTTTGTCTTGTCAAGATCGGCCGCCACACTGGCAGCTGTTACGAGATTCTTGAAGGAATTGAAGAGGGCGATGTGGTTGCAACAAAAGGCAGCTCGAGCCTGAAGGATGGTTCCAAGGTCACGGTTTCTGAAAACAGATAGGAGGTCCCTGCAATGAGCATTTACAGAACTGCGGTGAACAATCCGGTCACGACGTTCCTGATCTTTCTGGCGTTCGCGATCTTCGGAGTGTTCTCGCTTATGAACACGTCTATCGCGCAGTTTCCGGATTTTGACGCCAATGTCGTGATGGTGATGTCATCCTATCCTGGAGCCAGTGCTTCGGATGTGGAGAACAACCTTACGAAACTTCTGGAGAACACCTTGAACGGTGTTGCCAACCTCAAGGACATGACTTCCCGCTCCAAGGAGAACACTTCGGTGATCACTCTTGAATTCGAGTATGGAACCGACATCGATGAGGCCAGCAATGACATACGCGACAAACTGGACCTTATCAACACGTCCCTTCCGGATGGTGCGTCAGTGCCTGTCCTGTTCAAGTTCGGCATGGATGACATGCCAGTCATGATTCTGTCAGCCACTGCTGATGAGAGCATCTCCGGACTTGACAAGATTCTGGATGACAAGCTGGTCACTCCGCTCGGACGAGTCAATGGTGTGGGTACCATCTCTGTCTCCGGTGCTCCTGCCAGGGAGATTCTTGTCTATTGCGACCCTAACAAGCTGGAATCCTATGGCCTCAGTGTCGCAGGGATCTCGGCTATCATCGCTGCCGAGAACAAGAACATCCCTTCCGGCAACATCGACATCGGCAACGAGACATTCACTCTTCGTGTCGAAAAGGAGTTCAAGGATCCTTCTGAACTGTATGACATAGTCCTTTCATCCAGAAATGGACAGATTGTATATCTCCGTGACGTGGCCACCATAGTGGACGGACAGGAGGAAAAGTCAGAGGAATCCTTTACAAATGGAACTCGTTCTGCCATGATCGCTGTTCAGAAACAGTCAGGAGCCAACACGGTCAACGTCATCAAGAGTATCCGCAAGAAACTCAAGACAATCGAGCCGACCATGCCTTCAGATGTGAAGATCACAACGGTCGTCGATGGATCTGAGAACATCATCAACAGTATCAATTCCCTCAAGGAGACCATCGCCATCACTCTTCTGGTGGTCATGCTCGTGGTCTTCATATTCCTCGGACGATGGAGAGCGACGTTCATCATCGTACTTTCCATCCCTATCGCTCTGCTCGGTTCCCTTGTCTATCTCTATGCTACCGGCAACACGCTGAACATCATTTCCATGTCGGCTCTCTCGATTGCGATCGGTATGGTCGTGGATGATGCCATTGTGGTGCTGGAGAACGTTTCGACGCATCTGGAAAGAGGTGAGAAGCCTAAGGAAGCCGCTGTCCATGGAACATCCGAGGTCGGTATCTCCGTCATCGCTTCAACCTTGACCATGCTCTGCGTGTTCCTTCCTCTGACGATGGTTTCCGGAATGGCGGGCATCATGTTCAAGCAGCTCGGATGGATTGTCAGCATCATCATGATAATCTCCACGACCGCTGCCTTGACCCTTGTCCCTATGCTGTGCTCCAAGTTCCTGAGCAACAAGCCGAAGACGGGAAAACTGCACAGGGCAATCTTCGATCCTGTCGAGAAATTCCTCTCATGGATCTCAGACGGCTATGCGAAGATAATAGGCTGGGCTGTCACTCATCGCAAGACTGTGATCTTCACAGCATTTGCAATCTTTGCTGTCGTGATTGCCCTCATGGGCCCTGGCATGAAGACAGAGTATTTCCCGAATTCCGACTCCGGCCGACTCTCTGTCAGCATTTCACTTCCTGTCAGCACGGAGCAGCACGTGACTGCGGAATTCATCGAAAAATTCTCAGAAAGGCTGAAGAAGGAAATCCCTGAGATAAAGGTTCTGCAGTATCGTTTCGGCTCGGCAAGTTCCAGCAATGTGTTCGGAAGCATGCAGACCACAGGATCCTATGTGATTTCGATGAACATCAACCTCGGCTCGATGGAGGATCGTAAGCGTTCAGCTTCGGAAATCGCCGACATCATCCGCAAGGACCTCAGGGAATATCCTGAAGTCAAGAAAGGTACTGTCTCGGAAGGCATGGGCGGCATCGGCGGCGCATCGTCAGTTGCACTCGAAATCTATGGCTACGATTTTGACGAGACAGACCGTGTCGCTTCTGCCATCAAGGAGAAGATGCTGTCCAATGAGAATTTCACCCAAGTCGTCCTCAGCCGCGATGACTACACACCTGAGTATCAGGTAGATTTCGACAGGACGAAGCTTGCTATCAACGGGCTCAATTCAACAACTGCTGCTGCTGCATTCAGTGCGGCGATGAGCGGTTCCGTCGGATCTTACTATCGTGAAGAAGGCGAGGAATACAACATCCGAGTCATCTATGACAAGAGTTTCCGTTCCAGCGTCGAAGACATCGAGAACATCGTCCTCTACACTCCTGCCGGCGGTGCTGTAAAGATCAAGGATCTTGGAACCGTCATCGAATCGAAGGTTCCTCCTACGATTGAAAGGAAGAACCGAGAAAGATACATCACCGTGACCGGTATTGTCTCCAGAGGCCATGCGCTCAGCGAGGCTGTCGAGGCAACCAATTCCATCATTGCCACGACTGACATTCCTAACAACATCTCAACTGAAATCTCCGGAGATTTCGAGGATCAGCAGAAGATGTTCAAGAACCTCATCATGCTCATGGTCCTCATCGTCATCCTGGTCTATATGGTGATGGCTTCACAGTTCGAATCGCTGATGAGTCCGTTTGTCATCATGTTCTCCGTTCCGTTTGCATTCGTCGGAGTGTTCCTTGGCCTCGGTGTCACTTCCACTGCTCTCGGTGTCATGGCGATGATCGGTATCATCATCCTTCTTGGTATCGTCGTCAAGAACGGTATCGTGCTCATTGACTACACGATCCTCATGAGGGAGAGGGGAATGAGCGTGGTGGAGGCTTCTGTCACTGCTGCAAGAAGCCGTCTCCGCCCTATTCTCATGACCACGCTCACCACTGTGCTCGGTATGCTTCCTATGGCTCTGGGACGTGGCGAAGGTTCTGAGATGTGGCGTTCGCTCGGTATGACTGTGTGCTGGGGTCTTACATTCTCTACATTGATCACACTGGTTCTCATCCCGACCGTCTACTGTGTATTCGCGACAAGACAGGAGAAGAAGGCTCTCAAGGCTGGAAAACAATAAATGATGAAAATGATGAAAGCAATATTCATAGCGTACAACCAGGCTTACGGCGAAGAGATTGTCGAACTGCTTGACGAACATGGCCAGAGAGGCTTCACCCAGTGGATGGACATCCAGGGCCGAGGAGGAGTCGATGGCGAACCTCACTATGGGGATCATGCCTGGCCGACTCAGAACTATGCGATGCTGACAATCGTTCCTGATGAGAAAGTCCCTGAAATCATGGACGCTCTCAGAAAGAAAGATGAAACCTATGGAGACCTCGGCCTCAGGGCTTTTGTCTGGAACATCGAACAGGGCATCTGACCTGTTTGAATAACCCTTTGAATTTATTATCTTTGTGTCTGGAACAGCATGGACGTGTTGTTCCAGACTTTTTGTACCAACACAACTTGTACATTATGGAAATCACAGCTACAAATGAAAATTTCGCCGGAATCCTTTCCGACAATACCGTTGTCATGGTTGACTTCTGGGCAACTTGGTGCGGACCGTGCCGCGCCCTTTCTCCGACAGTCGAGGCCATCGCTTCTGAATATGACGGCAAGATCGCCGTCGTAAAGTGCAATGTCGACGACTGCGAGGATGTTTCCGTCGAATACGGCATCAGGAACATCCCGACTCTTCTCTTCTTCAAGAACGGAGAACTTGCCGGCAGGCTTGTCGGCAATGTGTCAAAGGCAGAGATTGCTGCCAAGATTGATGATCTTGTCAAATAAATTGAAACTGATATGAAAAAAATGCTTGCTGCGATGCTTGTAGTGACTGCATCGCTTTTGTCCATGTCGGCGACTGCCGGCGATTACGGAACAACAAGATTCGGTCCCGTTGCCGGACTGACTTCTTCAGGCGCCAGCCTCAAGGATTTTTCTGCAAAGAACATAGCACAGTATCATGCCGGTCTCACCGTCGAGATTCCGCTTGGACTCGGATTCTGCATCCAGCCTTCTGTCCTCTATCAGGTCAAGGGTATGAGTCTCGACAAGGTCACTGACAGCTCAATCAAGGAAATCGGCAATTCCTTTGAAGGAAAGTTCGGCTATGTCGAGGTTCCTGTACAGTTCCAGTGGGGACCGGACCTCATAGCTTTCCGACCTTATGCATTGGCAGAACCATTTGTGGGTTATCGAATCGGCTCCAATGAGGAAGGCGCTGCATTCAAGGATGCCCTTCAGAAGGTCGAGTATGGCCTTGGTGTCGGAGCCGGCGTGGATGTGTGGAAATTTCAGGTCTCTGCAAAATGGTTCTGGAATTTCGGCGACATCTACAAGAGTGATGCTTCTGCAACATGGGACACAATGAAGTCCATGAAGAATTTCCAGGGTATCATCGTGTCTCTCGCATTCCTTTTCTGACAACCCCAAACTTTGCATTCGATGGTTGGGGACAGAAAGGTCGTCTTCTATTGTTCGGCCAGTCATGAGATAGACCCTGATTTCAATCAGGCCGCACGCGAACTTGTCCGTGCGGTCTGTCATCGTGGATGGACTGTCGTGAGCGGCGGAACGGTCAAGGGCACGATGGGAGTCATTGCCGACACCGTGATCGAATGTGGAGGCAGACATGTAGGCGTCATCCCGAGATTCATGGAGAAGCTGGTCTGCCAGGGTCTTGAAGAAACGGTCTGGACAGACACCATGGATGAACGCAAGTCAGCCATGCGCAAGGGTACTCTTGCTGCTGTGGCACTTCCAGGAGGCGTCGGCACTCTTGACGAACTGATCGGCACTTTCACGGAGATCAAGCTGGGTCAGTATTCTGGGAAACTGTTCGCACTCGATGTCAATGGCTTCTACACTCCTTTGAAGAATCTCCTTGACCATTATGTTTCGACCGGAATGCTGGATTCTCATTCCAGAGAACTCATAGAATTTCCCAAAACCGTGGCGGAACTTGTGGACCGTCTCGAGATGTTGAAATGAATCTGAAGGACATCAGAACTTTTCTAGGCAGAGACTGGGTGGAAACGGATGCTCTCATCCGTTCATCGCTCAGGTCTGACATCAGTCTTCTCAATTCGACAAACGAGGAGATCATCTCCAACAGCGGGAAACAGATCCGCCCGATTCTCTCACTGCTTGTCGCGAGAGCCTGTGCGTCGGGGAGGACTACCAGGGACAGCATCCGTTTCGCTGCAGCGTCTGAACTGCTCCACAATGCGACCCTGCTTCATGACGATGTGGCGGATGCAAGCGAAGAAAGACGTGGCAAGCCTACCGTAATGTCCATCCTGGGCGGGACAGCCTCTGTTCTTATCGGAGATTTCTGGCTTGTCAGGGCAATGGAAAACATCCTTGCCGCCGATGCTTCTGCTGACAGGGTGATCCGGATTTTCTCCAAGACTCTTTCAGACCTTGCCGAAGGAGAAATGCTCCAGCTGCAGAAGGCTGACAGCGGTGACACTGACGAAGAGGACTACTACAGGATAATCTATTCGAAGACTGCATCACTCTTCGAGGCTGCCGCAGTCTCTGCTGCCATTTCGGTGGGCGCAGACGAATCTTTGGTGGAAGCTGTCCGCTGTTTCGCGGTCTCCCTCGGTCTGGCTTTCCAGATAAGGGACGACATGTTCGACTACTACACTACTGAAGCTGCGATAGGAAAGCCTGTTGGAATCGATCTGGAGGAACAGAAGATTACAATGCCTCTGCTGGGGGCCCTTTCATCAGTGGATGAGGATGAGGCACGCCTGATCCGTGACAAGGTCGTCAGAATTCATGACAATCCTTCATTCAAGGAGGACATCCGTGCATTCGTTCTTGAACATGGCGGGCTGGACTATGCAAGCGCTCAGCTCGACATCCATGTGTCCAAGGCGATTTCCGCTCTGGACCTGCTCCCGGATTCGGAGGAAAAGAATTTCCTGGTCGAGACTGCAAGATATACAGCAAACAGGAACAGATGAGACTTGATGATGTCATAGGAAACCAGGATGCAGTACGGGCGCTCAAGGGAATGGCCGGAAGCGGACGCATTCCTCATGCCATGATGCTTTATGAGAATGACGGATGCGGAGCGATGGCAATCGTTCTTGCATTCCTCAGTGAGGTTTTCTGTGATGACCACAAGGTCCCAGGCCTCATCCATCCTGACGTCCATTACGTCTATCCTGTCGCCAATGGCACGAAGGTCACGGAAAAGGTGGACAATCTCCGTGCGGAACTGTTCCTGCCATACTGGAGGGACCTGATCTCCGCCAACCCTTTCGCTCTCGAATCTGAAGTCAGCGCAGCTTTTGGAATCGAGGGGAAGCAGGCCGGAATCAACAATGCCGAATCCAAGGAGATACTGGAATCCATCAGCCTTTCTTCTGTGGAGGGAGGGTACAAGGCTGTTGTCATCTATCTCCCGGAAAAGATGAATGCCGCCTCTGCCAACAGGCTGCTCAAGGCCGTTGAGGAACCGCCGGAGAAGACTCTGTTCATCATGGTGACTCATGCTCCGGAGAAGGTCATGCAGACGATTTCATCACGTTGCCAGGCAATAAGAATCCTGCCATATTCAAAGGAAGAGATTGCAGAAGTCCTCATGTCACGTTTCGGCAAGTCTCGTGATGAGGCTGAACGTGCCGCCCTTTCAGCAGGAGGAAGTGTCGGTGCTGCACTCCATTCTCTTCAGGATGGCGAAGACAGCAGGGAGCAGGAGGAAATCTTCCGCTCACTGATGGATTCTCTGCTCAGCCATGATCTCTCTTCCGTGCTCGAATGTGGAGATTCGATGGCTTCTTTGTCTTCTCGGGAAAAGCAGAAGGCTTTTTGTAAATTTGCAGGCGAAAGCCTCAGAAAGATATTCCTCATCCAGCAGGGGCTGACGGGCATTGCCGGTCTCTCCAAGGATGAAGGGCAGTACTTGTCTTCCGTTGCGGGCAGGTGCAGGAAGAATTTCCCGCGTCTGGCCATGGGATGTCTTGACAGAGCTCAGATGCTGATTGACCGCAATGTCAACCAGAAGATTCTTTTCTGTGACATGGTCGGAAGAATGTACCTCAATTTTTGATGAAAGATGAACAACAACGTAGATAACGAGACAATTCACTTCGACTGCAGCAGGGGCTGTTCCGTGGTGCAGAATGAAGAATCCGGCGCCTTGGACTGCAACTACCGTCTGGGATGCTGCAAGCTCGCGGACTTCAACTGGTTGCAAGGAATCAGGCAGGAACAATACAAGGACCTTTTCGAGGTGCGTTTCAAGAACACCAGGAAGGGAATCTACATCAATGCTTCCGGCCAGGGCATCAAGACGGGCGACCTTGTCGTGGTAGAGGCTGCCAGCGGCCATGATCTCGGAATAGTGACCCTTGAGGGACCTGCTGTCGGCAGGCAGATGAAGTGCAGGGACATCGCTCCGGACAGCGACCAGATAAGGAAGATCTACAGGAGGGCAAAGCCTTTCGACATCGAGAAGTGGCAGGAGGCCATTGCTAGGGAGAATGACACCATGATCCAGGCTCGAAAGATCGCTGCTGAACTTGGCCTCGACATGAAGATAGGCGATGTCGAATTCCAGGGAGATGGCACCAAGGCCATTTTCTACTACATCGCAGACGGGAGAGTCGATTTCCGCCAGCTCATCAAGGTATATGCTGAAGAATTCCGCATCAGGATCGAGATGAAGCAGATCGGTGCCAGGCAGGAAGCCGGGCTCATCGGAGGGCTCGGAATCTGTGGAAGGGAACTCTGCTGTGCGAAGTACATCACTAATTTCCAGTCCATATCGACTTCTGCGGCCAGGGTTCAGGACCTTTCCCTCAATCCTCAGAAACTTGCCGGACAGTGCGGCAAGCTCAAGTGCTGTCTCAACTACGAAGTCGCAAACTATCTGGATGCTCAGTCCAGGATTCCAAAGGTCTCCGAACCTCTTGAATTCGAGGATGGCCTTGCCTATCTCATGAAGACTGACATCCTTCAGGAAACGATGTACTTCTCCTACGAGAAAGGGTCGCTTGCCAACCTTTATCCGCTTTCTGCGGATGAAGTCCGTGAGGTGATCATGATGAACAGGAATGGAGAACGGCCTGAGTCTCTCAAGGTAGAGATCGAGCCGGATGGTCCTCAGTTCATCTCAGCCGTCGGGGATGACAGCATAACCAGGTTTGACAGGCCGAAGAAATCCAGGAATCGCAACCGCAACCGTGGCAAGGGACGTGGCGAAGACAAGCCTGAAGCCCGTCAGACAAAGCCTGCAGAACCTGTTCAGGAAAAAGAGCAGGAAACGGGGCAGGAAACGGGGCAGGTACGGGATGCGGAACCTAGGCGCGAGAGGCACGACAGACGGAACAACCACAGGCGCAGACCTGGAAAACCACAGGAAAAAACGGATCAATAAGATTCACCAGATGAGGAAAGCGATGCTCATTGCAATGGTTTTGGTCATGGTTCTGCCTTCCGGCTGCAACCGCCCATCTTCCATTGAACCCTTCATCATCAGGGAAAGGTCTGAATATGGTGACACATATTCATTCCCCCTTGACATGGCGGACAGCACCGTGGAGTACTCCCTCTCTCTTTACACCAGAATTGAACGGAAGGCGTTCGAGGACTATCCGGCTGACTCGCTCAACCTTGGCATCCGTTGGATTTCACCTTCGGATTCATCCTATCTGGACAACGTTGTCTTCAGTCTTTCCGAGCCGATTGATTCGTCTTATTTCACGAAGGATTTCCTGTTTGAGTACAAGGATCCTGTCAAGGTCTCCGAACATGGAGACTGGAGGGTGCGCATCCAGGTGCGGAACAATCCTGAGTGCGTGCGCGGTCTTGGAATCATTTTCAAAAGGAGGTGACAGATGGGACACGACAAATTGCGAAAGTTTGCAGAAAATGAGACATTCCGCTGCCTGCTGCAGCCGGATGCGGCTTCTGTCCTTGACAAGTCCGGGGATCCTTCAGACGGACTCCGGCTGAAGGAGCATCCTGTCTGCGGACATTGGAATGAGAGAATGTTCGCGGCCGACCAGCCTATCGTGCTTGAACTTGGCTGCGGCAAGGGGGAGTACACGATAGATCTTTCCCGCAGGGAACCTTCGGCCAACTACATAGGTGTTGACATCAAGGGCGCGCGTCTCTGGAAAGGTGCCAAGACGGCGACGGAGCAACAGCTTCCGAATGTGGCGTTTCTCCGCACAAGAATAGAATTCATCGATGCGTTCTTCGCTCCGGGGGAAGTCTCGGAAGTGTGGCTCACCTTCTCTGATCCTCAGATGAAAAGTGAGAATTCCAGACTGACCAGTCCTCTGTTCCTTGAACGCTACAGGCGTTTCCTGCGCAAAGGTGGGATCATACATCTCAAGACGGACAGCCGGTTCCTTCATGAATATTCAAAGGCAGTCGCGGCTGAAAACGGTCTGAAGATACTTGCCTGCACGGACGACCTTTACGGGGAGGGACGCCAGGCTGTGCTGGACAGCCCGATGAGTTCCGTCTGCGGCGTTTCGGCCGTCGAGGCTCTGTTCGAAGTACGGACCTTCTATGAACGGATGTTCATGGAACAAGGCTACAAGATAACTTATCTGAGCTTCATCATTGACCATGACGGACCATTCCGTCATCCGGAATCCTTTGACTCGGACTACTGGAGATCCGTCGAAGGGCCCCGCCATTTTGCCCATTCTCCGGAAAAGAAAACCAAAGTCTGACTCTGATAGAACTGAATCTTAATTATGGAACGTCTGACTCTTGCTGTGCTCAGCAATCGCTCTCTTGCCAGCGGCATCTTCGAGATGAAGCTGGGAGGATGTACATGCCCCTGCCGTGCCGGACAGTTTGTCAATCTTGAGATTGACGGCTGCTTCCTTCGCAGGCCGATATCCGTCTGTGACTGGGATGATGGAATCCTTACCCTGGCCTACAAGGTCGTTGGAAAGGGGACTGCCTCCATGGCTGCCATGAAAGAAGGTGACAAGGTCGATGCCCTCGTTGCCCTCGGCAACGGATTCGATCTGGATGTGCCATGCCATGATGCACTTCTGGTCGGCGGAGGAATCGGTCTGGCACCACTCTACAAACTTGCCAAGGACCTTGTCTCAGCCGGGAAGAATGTCACGGTCGTGGCTGGATTCCGTACTTCATCGGAAATCTTCAATGAAGATGCTTTCAGAAAAATCGGTGCTTCCATCCTCATTGCAACGGAGGATGGTTCCAGAGGTGTCAAAGGGTTTGTCACAGATGCCATAAGGCTTAACAATGTCTCCTGTGACCATGTCTTCGCCTGTGGACCGATGCCGATGATGAAGGCACTCTGCAGTGCCACGTCAGTCCCGGGGCAGATGAGCCTTGAGGAAAGGATGGGCTGTGGCTTTGGAATATGCATGGGCTGCACCTGCAAGACCTCTTCGGGAGCAAGGAGGGTGTGCAAGGATGGCCCCGTCTTCAAAAGGGAGGAAATAATATGGTAGACATAAGCACCAGTCTTGGAAGTCTTGAACTTTCAAACCCGGTAATTCCGGCCAGCGGCACATTCGGTTTCGGATTGGAAATGTCTGAAATCTATGACCTTGACATACTTGGCTCAATCTCGATAAAGGGGACTACCCGTGAGGCCAGGTTCGGAAATCCCACTCCACGCATCGCTGAGTGTGAATCCGGGCTCATCAATTCCGTCGGTCTCCAGAACCCTGGAATCGATGCCGTGATCTCTGAAGAACTTCCTTCGCTGCGTAAGGTCTTCCACAAACCTGTCATAGCCAACATCAGCGGCTTCAGCGTTGAGGAATATGCCCATTGCTGCTCGAAGATAGACAAGGAAGAACAGGTCGGGATAATCGAGGTCAACATCTCCTGTCCCAATGTCCACAATGGAGGAATGGCTTTCGGAACCGATCCGAGGGCTGCAGCGGAAGTGACACGTGCTGTCAAGGCAGTCACGACAAAGCCTGTGTTCATCAAGCTCAGTCCGAATGTCACTGACATAGTCTCAATCGCAAGAGCCTGCGAAGACGCCGGCGCGGACGGCCTGACTCTGATCAACACCGTTCTCGGCATGCGTATCGACATACGTCGCCGCAGGCCGGTGATAGCCAACAAGATGGGCGGTTTTTCCGGGCGTGCGATCTTCCCTCTTGCCGTCAGGATGGTCTATCAGGTCTCGCATGCGTGCAGCATACCTGTGATCGGCTGCGGCGGAGTCGCGACTGCGGCTGATGTCATCGAGATGATGATGGCAGGTGCATCTGCCGTACAGGTCGGTGCTGAAAACCTCAGGAATCCTTATGCATGCAAGGAAATAATAGAGTCACTTCCGACCGTTATGGAAGGGCTCGGAATCAGTTCCCTGCGTGAGATAATCGGGATTGTGGACTGATGCGGACCTACTGGCTCTCAGCCCTCCAGATGTAGAGCCTGTCGCCTCTGCGGACCTTGCGGCCAGCAGAAGGTCGGATGTCGTCCTGGAACTTTACCGGAATCGAGCAAAGGGCTCCTTTGGACACTTCGCCCACAGGTTTCAGGTCGAACCTGATTTCGGTCACCGTCATCTCGACCACTCCGGTGGTCTCACCTATGATCAGTACATCGTCTCCCTGATGCAGAGTCTCTGATTCGATGAGTATCTCGGCCACTCCGATGCGGTCGAACCAGTTCGTGACTTTCCCGCAATAGACTTTTTTCCTTGTCGCATGGCTGCCATAGACATCGCTCCACTGTCCCAGCCTTGCTCCCTGATAGTAGCCATCCCAGAAACCACGGTTGAAGACTTCAGCCAGTTCGCTCTTGAGACTTGCAGCAAGTTCCGGACAATAGTTTCCCTCGCAGACCGCATCGGCAGCACGGCGGTAGCAGCTTGTCGTCTTCTTGACATATTCAGCGCTCCTGGCCCTGCCTTCGATCTTGAAGACCTTGACTCCGGCCTCGATGATCTTGTCCATGAATTCTATCGTACAGAGATCCTTCGGAGACATTATGTACTTGTTGTCAATGTTGAGTTTCGTGCCAGTCTCAAGGTCTGTCACTTCATAGCCCCTTCTGCAGAGCTGATAGCATGCCCCTCTGTTGGCTGATGCCCCATAGGTCTGCAGACTAAGGTAACATTTGCCGGAAACCGCCATGCAGAGTGCCCCGTGGGCGAACATTTCGATTCTGACAAGTTCCCCCTTCGGCCCCCGGATGTTCTCGCGGAGTATGGCGTCATGAATTTCCCTGACCTGTCCCAGATTCAGTTCCCTTGCCAGGACGATGACATCGGCGAACTGGGCGTAGAAGCGCAGGGCCTCCACGTTGGAGACGTTCAGCTGGGTCGAAGCATGCACTTCAAGTCCTATGTTCCGGCTGTAGGAGATGGCCGCCATGTCTGAGGCTATTATTGCATCCACTCCCGCTTCCTTTGCAGCGTCGAGCGCTTCCCTCATCGGTCCGAGATCTTCCCCATAGAGCACTATGTTGAGTGTCATGTAAGTCTTTACACCGTACTCCCTGCAGATTGAAACGATCCGTGGCAGGTCTTCAGGAGTGAAGTTGTTGGCAGAGTGGGATCTCATGTTCAGGTTCCCGACTCCGAAGTACACTGAATCCGCGCCACCCTGTATGGCGGCGTTGAGGCATTCGAAGTTCCCGGCGGGAGCCATTATTTCCAGTTCTTTCTTGTCCATATCTGTGCAAAGAT
>R14__coassemble_796_pt1 | contig 18967 bp, 14 predicted proteins | sample R14__metabat2_high_PE_037 | metagenome-assembled genome bin R14
TAATTGTATCTTAATTGTATTTATCTGATCATTCTACAGGACTGCACAAAACGCAGAACGCCAGGCATCAACAACTTTTGATACCTGGCGCTAATATGCTTATATACAATAAATTACATCCCCCCCCAGATAAACAGGCAGGCGGATGGTATCATGTTATGCAGCCTAATATTCATTTGCAATGCCAAATGTAGCGAAAACCCATTGAATCAACAAATTGCCGCGGAGAGTTCAGCTGCGCGCTGCCTTTTCCGTTGGGCTCCGAGAGTAATCAATTGGCTGATGAGCCCCGGCTCTTTCTGCCTGATGGTGCAGACCAGCCCGCAAAAACAATAATTCCTCTCCGGGATTTCGTCGCTTCGCTCCGACATCCCTCCCCGCCTGCGGCGGGGCTTGCAAAAGGAAAAAGAATCCGCACTCGAGCACGCTCGGTGCGGATTCTTTTTCCTTTTGCGGAGAGGGAGGGATTCGAACCCCCGGAGCCTTTCAGCTCAACAGTTTTCAAGACTGCCGTAATCGACCACTCTACCACCTCTCCATTCCCTTGGATAAGGGATTGCAAAGATAGGCTTAATTTTCAATTCCGCAAAAAAAACTTTTACTTTCCGGCGTTTTCGACATAATAGTCCCTGATCATCTGAAGTCTGGACGGACTGTTGGTGGTGATGAAGTCAGCGCCCATGTTGACAAGACCGATCATGTAGTCCATTGAATCAGGAGTCCAGATGTTGACTCCCAGACCGAGTTCATGGGCCTGGGTGTACCACTCCGGTTTCATCGCAGGATAAGCAATGTCTATGCAGGTGCACCCCAGAGCCTTGATCTGCGCCGGATCCTTGAGGTTGTCAAAGGATGCAAGATACTCGTTTTCACAAGAAAATCCGAGCCGAGCGACCTCCTCGCATGCATCGGCGCCGAACGAGATGTAGTCAACCCTGTCTTCCAGGCCATATCTTCTCACAAGAGCGACGGCTGAATCGACACAGGCCACCGTGTTCAGCTGCCTCTTGACCTCGAGGACAAGTCTTGTCTTGCTCTGCGGATTGGCCTTGAGAATCTCAAGATAGTCTTCGAGGGTGGAAATCCTGAAGTCGCCCTCAATGCAGATGTCCTTGAGATCATCGTAGTTCTCGGTGTTGATGTCATGACCCTTGATGTCGGAATTGTGACTGATCATCACGACACCGTCGGCGGAAAGCTGTGCGTCTGTCTCACTTCCGTAGAAACCAGCCTTTACTGCATTTTCAAAGGACACGGCATGGTTGGATGGAGAATTCTCCCTGTCGTACCACCCCTGATGGGCGATGACTTTGACCGCTTTCTCAGGCATTCTGTCCACAGGGACAAAACTGGTGTAGCCAAGATGCTGGGTGTACGTACCGCGCTTCAAAGTGACGGTGTATTCATCGTCGGTGATGGAATCTGGCAGGATGACATTGATGAGACCATTTCCGACGATGTCAGCCTTCTGGGTGAATACCATGTGTTCAGGGGATGCAGGAGTGAAGACAATCGCATCATTGAGCTTGAAGCCCTCGCCACGGATCGGATAGACACAACCGCCCTTGGCCTTCAGACCACGCATCATCACGACACGGCGGACAAGCGGTTCTGAATATTTCCTGATCTCGGGCCTGGCCTTGCGATAGAGCGCCGACACCTCGGACCGGTCCAAAGCCTTGTCGTATATTCTGGCGATGGAAATCGTTCCGCTGAAGGAACGGAAGCCGTCAGGAAACGCCATGGAGACATTTGCGCCAAGCATGAAGCGGTTCGCATATTCACGGTCCGGAAACTTGAATTCACCGGCAGCAGGAGCTGTCCCCATGAGTTTGCCATTGATGTAGATTCTCGCCTCTCCTGCCTCCTTGTCCCAGACTCCGACGAGATGATAAGTGACATCTGACTGAGGCACGACGCCGCTGGTCGCCCAGGCATAGTCATTATGGTCACCGGAGACGATGTATGGCATGAAGGCCCACTCATTGCCACGACCTTCAGCCTTGGAAGTGACGGCGAAGCCGGTTCCACCTCCCTCATGTGAACTGAAAGGCTTGACCTCCCTGTCGGGGATGGTCCCTTCAAAATGAGGAGTGGCGACCAGTTCCAGAGAATGGCCGTCAGCGATCCTGGCCTTGAAGTCATCGCTATCTGAATATTCGATGAAGTAGCTGGTAAGAGCATCGAGAGCTCCCCACTCATTGGTAAAGGAACCTGCAAGACGTCCACAGCTTTCGAAAGGGATGTCCACGGTCACTTTCTGCATCCTGTTGACTGACATCTGCATCGGAGAGATGTCAGAGGCTGTTCCATCCTCATTGAACCTTACATCAAGAAGGTCTGCCACCGGGGCATTGCCGGTCCCGCAGGCAACGGAAAGAAAGATTGCCCCCGAAAGGGCAATGGTTGAAAACAGACGAGTGTTCATTTTATCATTCAGATCCATCGGATCTCATAAAGAACTTGTACTGGAAAAAGATGAGGTACATCGCTCCGACCGACACGCAGCTGTCGGCAAAGTTGAAGACCGGAGCGAAGAAAAGCAGCCTGTCTCCTCCGACAAACGGGACCCATGAAGGCCAGAACGTGTCGATGAGAGGGAAATACAGCATGTCCACCACGCGTCCGAACATCAGTGGAGCATAGCCGAAGGCGACACCGTAGAAAAGGCAGTCGATTATGTTGCCCAGAGCTCCGGCAGTTATCATCGTAAGGCCCACGAGCACGCCTTCAGGCACAAGCGGGGTGCCATCCTCCATCAACGCACGATTTCCGTCCTTTCCGACAGACTTCCGCACAAGAGTGGAGATCCACCAGCAGAGCGCACCGAACAGAATGACTCTGAACAAGGACAGGCAGAACTTGCCGGCCAGTCCTCCGAACTTCATTCCGAAGGCCATGCCTTCATTCTCGATGAAGAAGATCTGGAACCAGTTTCCGATCACGCTGAAATGCTCACCCACCTGCATGTTCGTCTTGACCAGAATCTTGATGATCTGGTCGATTGCGACAAGCAGGACACCTAAGGCAATCAGCCTTGTACCTTTGGAGACCTTCACTAGTTCTTACCCTTTTTTGCGAGCATCTCCTTGGCCTTGACGGTCAGGGTTGCATGAGGGACCAGACGAAGTCTCTCCTTTGGGATGAGTTCTCCGGTCACGCGGCAGATGCCATAAGTCTTGTTCTCGATCCGGACGAGGGCTGCCTCAAGGTTCTGGATGAACTTGTACTGCCTCTGCGCGAGCTGGCTGGCTTCCTCCTTGGAAAGCTGGAAGGCACCGTCGTCCTCGACCGGCTTGAAAGAAGGGGTCGTGTCTTCGATGTCATTGCTCCCACTGTGCATCACAACCTTGCGGAGGGTATCATATTCCTTCCTGGCCTTGTCAAGCATTTCGTTGATGATGGTCCTGAATTCTTCAAGTTCCTCATCGCTGTAGCGGGTGCGAGGAGCTTCAGGAGCAGTCGTTTTTTCAATCTCTGCCATAATATTAAGATCTGGTTAGGTTGATTTCAATTCAAACTTTGGCGAGAAGGGCCTTCATGGCACCTTCTTCCCATTCAATTTCAGCAGCTTCCTGAGGAGCATCTGCAAGAGCCTCGGATGCAATCGAGACGGCAAGCGTCTGGGCTGCGACATAGTTGCCGAATGCCTCGATGGCAGCGTCAGTCGCAGGCTTCACATTTTCATCGGAGAAGAGCACGACCTTGATCTTGTCCGTAACCTCGAAGCCGCTGTCCTTGCGGAGATTCTGGATTCTGTTGATGAGCTCTCGAGCCACACCTTCCTTCCTGAGTTCCTCGGAAATCTGGATGTCAAGGGCGAGAGTAAGCGGTCCGTCGTTGGCGACGAGCCATCCCGGCATGTCTTCGGATGAGATTTCGTAGTCTCCCGGTCTGAGGGTGACGTTGCCGGAAGCAAGGGCGACCTCATAATCGAGTCCCTGTGCCTCTGCCTGCTGGATTGCAGTGATGGTTGCCTGGTCGAAAGCGCCGAAGGCACCGGCGATCTCCTTCATCTGCTTGCCATAGACCTTTCCGAGAGTCTTGAAGTTAGGCTTTATCTTCTTGGTGATGATTCCGGCGGTGTCTGAGATGAACTCTGCCTCCTTGACGTTCACTTCTCCGAGGATCAACGGCTTGACCTGCTCGAGCTGGCTTCTTACCTTGTCCGAGATCACAGGGATGACGAGTTTCTGGAGAGGCTGCCTTACCTTGATGGAGACCTTGCGGCGAAGGGCGAGCACCATCGATGTCGCACGCTGTGCAAGCGCCATCCTCTCTTCGAGGTCCTTGTCGATTGCAGATTCGTCTGCAGCCGGCATGCGGACATAGTGGACTGACTCGAGACCATCCGGAACGAGGTCGAGGTAGAGACGGTCCATGTAGAACGGAGCGACAGGAGCCGAAAGTACAGCCACATCGACCAGAGCCTCATGGAGGGTCTGGTAGGCGGCAAGCTTGTCATCGTCCATCTGCCCGCCCCAGAAACGTTTCCTGTTGAGACGGACGTACCAGTTGCTGAGGTTGTCGCAGACGAAATCCTGGATCAGACGTCCAGCAGTGGTGATGTCGTAGTCCTCGTAGGCCGCGATGACATTCTTCTTCAAAGTGTTGAGAAGGGAGATTATCCATCTGTCGATCTCCGGTCTTCTTGAATATTCAATCTTAGGAGCGGCAGGGTCGAAGCCATCCACATTGGCGTAGAGGGCGAAGAATGAATAGGTGTTGTAGAGCGTTCCGAAGAACTTTCTGCGGACCTCGTCCACTCCGGCCTCGTCGAACTTCAGGTTGTCCCATGGCTGAGCATTGGTGAGCATGTACCATCTGAGGGCATCAGCGCCGTACTTGTCAAGTTCCTCGAACGGATCGACAGCATTGCCAAGGCGCTTGCTCATCTTGTTGCCGTTCTTGTCAAGGACCAGACCGTTGGAGATGACGGTCCTGTAGGCAGCGGTGCCGCTTATCATTGTGTGGATTGCATGGAGGGTGTAGAACCATCCGCGGGTCTGGTCCACTCCTTCAGCGATGAAGTCTGCCGTGCAGCCGAACTTGTCCGAACCGAGATTGCGGATGCCTTCCTGAGCATAAGGCATGGCACCGGAATCGAACCATACATCGATGAGGTCCGTCTCGCGGATCATCTTCTGGCCCGACGGGCTTACAAGGAAGATATTGTCGACATACGGCCTGTGCAGGTCAATCCTGTCGTAGTTGGCCTTGGACATGTCCTCCGGATCGAAGCCGAGAGCCTTGAACGGATTGGATTCCATGATCCCAGCCTTGACAGCCTTCTCGATCTCAGAATAGAGTTCCTTTATGGTTCCTATGCAGATCTCCTCCTTTCCGTCTTCAGTGCGCCAGATCGGGAGAGGTGTGCCCCAGAAGCGGCTGCGGCTGAGATTCCAGTCCTGAATGTTCTCGAGCCACTGTCCGAAACGACCGTTACCCGTGGACTCCGGCTTCCAGGTGATGGTCTTGTTGAGAGCCACCATCTGATCCTTCACGGCGCTGGCCTTGATGAACCAGGAGTCAAGCGGATAGTAGAGAACCGGCAGGTCAGTGCGCCAGCTGTGAGGGTAGTTGTGCACATGCTTCTGAATCTTGAAAGCACGTCCGTCGGCCTTGAGCATCATGCAGATGTCAACGTCCAGCGTCACTTCATCCGGAGCCTCGTTGTGCTCGAAATAGCCCTTGTAGCCTTTCTTGACGTACCTTCCTTCGAATTCTGAATATGCCGGATCGACGTACTTTGAGACGTATTCCGGGTCCAGGTCAGAAAGCTTGCAGAAACGTCCCTGGCGGTCCACCTGTGCCTGAGGATTTCCATCCTTGTCAACAGGCATGATGCCCGGGATGCCGAAATTGGTGGCCACCTTCTTGTCATCGGCTCCGAAAGTAGGAGCGATGTGCACGATGCCGGTTCCGTCCTCAGTGGTGACATAGTCGCCGGAGATGACCCTGAATGCATCGCCCTCGACCGGTGAGAACCAGCTTATCAGCTGCCTGTAGCGGATGCCCACGAGGTCGCTGCCCTTGAACTCTCCGTCAAGGATCCTGTAAGGGACGATCTTGTCTCCCTGGCTGTACTCCATCGGAGCATCGGCGCCCTTCGCATTGAACCAGGCTCCGACAAGGGCCTTGGCGACCACATAGACAGCCTTCTGGCCTGTGTATGGATTGAACGAAAGCACTCTTACATAGTCGATGTTCGGACCGACGCAGAGCGCAGTGTTTGACGGAAGGGTCCATGGAGTGGTCGTCCATGCGAGGAAGTACAGCGGCGTTCCTTTCCCGTCCTGAAGCTTCTTGGAATTCTCATCGCCGATGACTTCGAACTGGCATGTCACGGTCGTGTCTGTGACATCCTTGTAGCACCCCGGCTGGTTGAGTTCATGCGAGCTCAGGCCGGTGCCGTCGGTCGGTGAATATGGCTGGATGGTGTAACCCTTGTACAGGAGTCCCTTGTCATAGATCTTTTTCAGAAGGAACCAGAGGGTCTCGATGTAGCGATTGTCGTAAGTGATGTACGGGTCATCCATGTCAACCCAGTAGCCCACGCGCTCGGTCATGCTCCTCCATTCCTCGGTGTACTTCATGACCTCCTTGCGGCAGGTGTCATTGTAGTCGCCTATGCTGATCTTCGAGCCGCTGTCGGCTTTGGTGATGCCAAGTTTCTTCTCGACGCCGAGTTCGCCAGGCAGGCCGTGGGTGTCCCAGCCGGCACGGCGGCTGACCTTGTACCCGCTCTGGGTCTTGTAGCGGCAGATGGAATCCTTGATCGAGCGGGCCATCACATGGTGGATGCCCGGCTTTCCGTTTGCAGAAGGCGGACCTTCGAAGAAAATGAACTCAGGGCATCCTTCCCTCACCTCGAGGGACTTCTCGAATGCATGATTCTTCTTCCACCTGTCCAGGATTTCATTCCCGACAGAAACCAGATCCAGTCCTCTGTACTCTTTGAATGTCATAATTTCTTTGCTAATTTTGCATCCGGCAACGCTTTCCGAAGGGACGCACAACATATCTTGCAAAGATAGTGATTTCCCAAGGTTTGTTCAAATATTTTACGCCATGAACATCATCGACATAGTCATTCTGCTCTGCTGCATTCCCGCCCTTGTCCAGGGTGAGAGAAAAGGATTCGTCTCGCAGGCAGTCTCACTGGTGTCGCTGATTCTCGGTGCATGGCTCGCGTTCAAGTTCTCGGAACCGGTAGGAAACTGGCTCGGGAGCTATCTGGAATTCCCCGGGGCAGTGATTCATGTAGTTGCCTTCGCCTTGATCCTGATTGCAGCGACGGTCATGCTGAACATTATCGGCAAGTCGCTGGAAAAGTTCGTGAAGTTCATCATGCTGGGGTGGCTGGACAAGATTCTTGGAGCAGCTTTCGCACTGCTCAAGGTCATTCTTCTCCTCGGGCTTGTCATCATCCTGCTGGACACCGTCGAGTCAATCCTTCCGATCATCCCATCGAAGACATTCGAGGAGTCGATGCTCTACGAGCCAGTGAAGGGAATTGCAAATGCAGTGTTCCCGTATCTCAAAGAATTGATATTCAGCAAATGACAGAGAGAATAATCCTTATCGAAACATCGACTTCGCTGTGTTCAGCCGCATTGGTGGAGGACGGCGTCGTCGTGGATGAAAGAGTCAGCTCGGAGCCAAGGGCACATGCCTCGCTGACCGCACCTTTCGTCAAAGAGTTGCTCGATGGCAGAGGCATCGGAGTCGGAGACTGCAGTGCAGTGGCCGTCAGCAAGGGTCCCGGATCCTACACGGGCCTTCGAGTTGGCGTCTCCACAGCAAAGGGTCTGTGCTTCGGAGCAGGGATTCCGCTGATTTCGGTCGGCACTCTCGACACCCTTGTCTGGCAGGCGATCGACGGAGGGATGGTGCCGGAAGGATGCCGTTGCATCGTTCCGATGGTGGATGCCAGGAGGATGGAGGTTTACACAGCGACATTTTCTCCTGACGGCAGGCAGCTTACGGACACGGTGGCACAGATAGTCACAGGCGAAACATTTGCTTCGCTGCTGAAGGAAGGCAAGGTCCTTTTCATCGGAGACGGAGCCTTGAAGTGCAAGGATGTGATCGGGGATGCCAATGCAGTCTTCGAGGGATGCTGCCCAAAGGCTGCGTCGATGCTGCACCCAGCGCTGGAGGCTCTCCATGCAGGAAAATTCGAGGATGTCGCCTATTTCGAGCCATTCTACCTGAAGGAGTTCATGACAACGACAAGCAAAAAGAAACTGTTCTAAAAAATATAAGAATATGAAAATCGGTTTTGCCAGCGACCACGCTGGATTCGAGTACAAGGACAAGCTGATTGCCCTCATGAAGAGGAAAGGCTACGAGACTGTGGATTTCGGTACATATTCAGATGCTAGCTGCGACTACCCTGACTTCGCGCATGCCCGCGGCACAGCCATGGACAACAAGGAAGTCGATCTGGGCATCGCTCTCTGCGGCTCCGCCAATGGTATCACGATGACTCTCAACAAGCACCAGAGCGTCCGTGCAGCAATCTGCTGGAAGTGTGAGATTGCACGTCTTGCAAAGGCTCACAACAATGCCAATGTCCTCACCATGCCAGCAAGGTTCATCTCCTATCCGATGGCAACCCGCATCGTGAACACATGGCTCAGCACTGAATACGAAGGTGGCCGCCACCAGAGGAGAATCGAGAAGATTCCCATTAAGTAATTGATGGAGATCAAGGCCGCGACAGCAGACAGGACTTTTCTTGGCAGGACCCTTTCCGGGAGCATTGATGACTACCCGGAAGGGATTGTCATACCGATCGACAAGCCCTACCGCTGGACATCAGCCGACGTGATCCGCAAGATCAAGTGGCTGGCATGCAGGCATTTCCAGAAAAAGAATCTCAAGGTGGGGCATGCCGGGACTCTGGATCCGCTCGCGACCGGAGTGCTTCTGGTGTGCATCGGAAAAGCGACCAGACTGGCAGAGGCTCTACAGAAGGAAGGCAAGGAATATGTCGCCGGAATCACATTCGGCGCCACGACTCCGTCGTTCGATCTGGAGAAGGCGATAGACCACAGATTCCCTGCAGAGATGGTCTCCGAAGCTGCGGTCCGTTCCGTGCTTCCCGGCTTCCTGGGCGAGCAGGAGCAGATTGCGCCTCTCTTTTCAGCCAAATCTGTCGATGGAGTCAGAGCCTACGAACTGGCAAGGCAGCAGTACAGACAGGCAGGAAAGGCCAAGACGGACGCCATGGAGGATTTCGACCACACTGTGGCCGAGTCGTTGAACCGTCAGATGGTCACGATAAGCAAGATGGAACTGCTCTCGTTCTGCCCCGACGGGATTCCAGAGGATGAACTTCCGTTCGAAGATCCGCTCCTGAGGCCGAATCCGAGGATCAACGTCGAGGACAATTCCGGACTTCACCTTCCACATGCTCGGATCAGAGTGGCCTGCAGCAAGGGAACCTACATCCGCGCCCTGGCCAGAGATCTCGGAGAAGCGCTCGGAACCGGAGCGCACCTTGACTCTCTCTGCAGGACGAAATCAGGCGGCTTCACAGTAGAAACCGCCCTCGACGTCAGTCAGGCCGCAAGCCTGTTCGTCACTCGCTGACGACAAGATTGAAGCCGTCAGAGGCCCATTCTTCCATCACTCCCCCATTGTCATGGATCAGATAGCCTTCAAGGTCGCTCCTTGAAGAAATGAATGCTTGTGCCTGTTCAAGACCGACAACCATGCAATAAGTGGCATAGGCATCGGCCTGGGCGGCCGTCGGCGCAACGATGGTGGCGCTGAGCAGAGTGTGGCGGACAGGATAGCCCGTCCGCGGATCTATAGTGTGCGAATACTTCATTCCGTCCTTTTCATAGTACTTCCTGTAGTTGCCGGAAGTGACGATTCCGCATCCGTGTCCGTCGCCCTGCCATATTCCGTCAAGATCGGCTCCCGGAGTCATGTTGCCGTCCACAGGCCTGTCCACTCCCACTTTCCAGAACGCACCTTTGGGATTGACTCCCTCACAGTAGATTTCGCCGATGTCGACAAGCATGTCATGGACTCCCAGCGAGTGGAGATAGTCTGCGACAAGGTCGCAGGTGTAGCCTTGAGCGACAGCATTGAAATTGAGGACCGGAGACACTCCTTCGACCGAAGAGGTCATGTCTTCCTTGAGCAGTGCCATTCCGCAGATCGACCTGAGGCTGTCGATGGCCTCTTCTGAAGGAAGGGACTCATTCTTGAAACCGAATCCCCATGCATCGAAAAGGGGGCCTGCAGCGACGTCCAACGCACCGTCAGTTTCCTGATAGAACTTCTTGCACATCGAAAGTATGTCCTTGAACATCGGGTTGACTTCGACCCTTTCCCCGGCATTGAAACGGCTCAGCTGAGAGCCCTTGTTGTAGCCTGACAAGGTAGTGTCGACCGTGGTCAGTATGGAGTCCACGGCACGATGGATTTCCTCGGGTTTCAGCTTCACGCCCTTTGGGTTGTACTTCACTGAATATGTCCCTCCCTGTGCATATCCCTGCAGAGTCTGATACCCGGCGGTGCCGGAACAGCTGCAGATTGACAGGAAAGACAGAATAATGGCGACGAGATGAGTGGCCTTCATGATAATTTCTGATGTTCGACCTGCAATTTAATCATTTGCGGCACAATCTCTGCAAAGTTGGAGCGGTTTTTGTTCCAAGCGCACCGTTTTTGCGTTTTTTATGCGATATTTGTACACTATGCTTGAAAAAATGAAATTCAATCGAATACTCCTCATTGCCGCAGCCTTCGCATTGGCTGCATCTTCTTCCTGCAAGAAAGATGATGACGACGACACCTACAGCGACTACATGTCAGGGACACTGACATTCTCGGCAGTCGACGGATTCCTGGACAGAGAAGAGACTGTGACGCTGACCCCTTCCGGAATCACGGAGCCTGAATGTGTCGGCTACTACTGGTACACTTCATGGGATTCGACAAAGGACACGACAAGAGTCGAAAACGGCAGCGGTGACGGAACGTTCACGGTCAAGGTTCCTTACGACCTCGGTGAGTACAAGATCAATTGCGTTGCTTTTGCAGACGGGTACTACACTTCTTCCGCAAGCACATCATTCTACGTTGTAAGTTCGGAACTCAACACTACGGTGAAAAATGCCAATCTGAACAAGGACAGCTACCTTCAGGAAGATGCAAGGGACGGAAGATCCTACTACTGCACGAAGACAAGCCCAAGATGGTTCAAGAGCAACCTGGCCTACTCCGGAAGCGGTGTCTCCTATTATAACAGTCCGGTGATGGACATGATTGTCGGAAAGTTCTACAGTTGGGAAGAGGCCGTCAAGGCCTGTCCGGAAGGATGGAGACTCCCTAATGACTCCGACTTTGCAGCACTTGCATCACAGGTCGCAGGGGACGGAAGCGAATTCAAGGTCCACGAAGATTTCAAGGATGTCGCAGGAGGGTTCATGGTCGATGCCACATTCCTCGATGAGAAGCTGTGGGAATTCTGGCCGCAGGTCAAGATCACCAACTCGACCGGACTTTGCGTGATGCCGTTCGGCTACTGCGTCGATGCCGGAAGCACAAGGTTCCTCGGATTCGAGGAATATGCTGCATTCTGGACAGCGGATGAAGAAGGAGAGAACGCTTTCTACAGATACATCTACTACGACAAGAACGATGTGCTGATCGGCAAGGGCAACAAGGAATCATTCAGAGCCAGTGTCAGATGCGTCAGAGACATCTGACGGTCATCTGAGATCAGTGACGACATACGAAGAATCGAGAGTCTTTTCGTCAAAGCGGAAAGACTCTTTCTGTTTCTGGTCGAACCTGAAATTCTTCAGCGTGAACACAGAGACAGTGCCGTCATTGAGTCTGACTTCGACGCCTGCAAGAGACGACGACCCCTTCTTGAAATAGAGTGTGATCTTGGAGATGTCGGAAGCCGACTTGCCTTTCTTCAAGGGTGTGAGCACGGATGAATCCACGGCATTGCCTGAGAATGAGGCGCTTCCTGATGATGCCTCGGTAAAGGCATCGTCCACAGCTGAAATCAGGAGCGCAGGATTGACCATGTAGGAGTCCTCCCCTTTCTCGACGGGCTCAATGACAGCCTCCTCGGAAAATGTATCCACAGTCCAGCGTGTCTTTCCGTCGCACCAGATGTCCAGGCCGTTTCCCGTCACATGAAATGAATCGTCCTGCAGTTTCACGTCTCCGGAGCCTGTCATCTTGGTGCCGTTGACATTGCAGGTGAAGGAATATTCAAATGTGACAAGGGAAGATGACACCTTCTGGATGAAGGCGTCAAGGGTCTTGCTCCTGGACTGGCCCGGAAAGCAGGCAGCTGCAAGGAGTGCAAGCACTGCAATTGATCTTGAAAATTTTCTCATGATTCGCGGCATCCAGCACATCCCGTGCCAGAAAATTTATTGATTCCGATAAGCCTCGATGACCTTTTCCAGTTCCTCAAGGCTGGAAATGAGGACCTGGCGAGGCTTTGACCCTTCCTGATGGCCGACGATTCCGGCAGCTTCAAGCTGGTCCATGACACGGCCAGCCTTGGCATAGCCCATGCCAAGACGTCTCTGCAGGTCGGAAGTCGAACCTCTCTGGCTTGTGACGATGAGCTTTGCAGCCTCTTCGAAACGTTCGTCAAGATTCTTCATGTCAACCATTCCTCCGGAGCCTTCCTCGGTGGTTTCTTCGACATCAGGCAGATAGTACGGAGTGTTATAGCTCTTCTTGTAGCCTTCCTGTGATGCGATATAGGAGGTCAGGGTGTTGATTTCCTCGCTGCTGATGAATGCGCACTGAACGCGTTCTGTCTCCACTCCGGCGTAATAGAGCATGTCTCCCTTTCCGATCAGCTTCTCAGCTCCAGGTGCATCGAGGATTGTCGATGAATCGACCCTGGAAACGACTCTGAAGGCGATTCTCGTAGGGAAGTTGGTTTTGATCAGACCAGTGATGACATCGACTGACGGACGCTGTGTAGCCAGGACGACATGGATTCCCGCGGCCCTGCCCTTCTGGGCAAGACGGATGATGGAAGTGGTGATGCTCCTGGCAATTGTCCTGGCATCGCCACCGCCTCCGACAGACATCGTCAGGTCGGCATATTCATCGATGATGGTGACAATGTACGGCAGGAAACGGTGACCGTCTGTAGGAAGCAGATGGCGGTCCCTGTACTTTTCATTGTAGAGCTTTATGTTAGGGACGAACGCGCGGCTGAGAAGTTCGTAGCGCTGGTCCATCTCGATGCAGAGGGACTTTAGGACCTTGTCAGCCTTGTCAGCCTTCTTGATGATTGCATTTTCAAGTTCTTCCTTCTCGTCATTGGCAGGAAGGACGGCAAGATAGTGCTTCAGGAGGTTCGCATAAGAAGAGAACTCGACCATCTTCGGATCGATGAAGACCATCTTGAGTTCGGAAGGATGCTTCGAGTAGAGCAGGGATGCGACAATGGCGTTGAGTCCGACAGACTTTCCCTGCTTGGTGGCTCCGGCTACCAGAAGATGCGGTGCGTCGGCCAGGTCGAAGACCTTGACTTTCTGCTGGATGGTGTAGCCGATGGCTACAGGGAGTTCTGCCTTGCTGTTCCTGAAAGCTTCGTCATTGAGCACTGCCCGCATCGGAACGATGGACGGCTTGTCATTGGCCACTTCGATTCCGACGGAATCGGTAAGGGTCACGACGCGCACTCCCTTCGCATGGAGGTACATTCCGATGTCTTCCTGAAGCTTCTTGATCTCGGAAATCTTGACTCCGGGAGCCGGATAGACCTTGTACAGGGTGACGGTAGGACCGACGATGGCCTTGACGTCGTTGATCTGAATCTTGTAGTTCTCGAGAGTCGCCCTGATCTTGTTGTTGTTGCGGACAAGTTCCTCCTCGGACACTTCATAGCGTCCGGAAGAGTGTTCTTCAAGGATTTCCAGAGAAGGGAACTTGTAGAGAGGAAGTTCGTCCCTGACATTTATCCTCGGAAGTCCCTGTGTGACTTTCGTGGAGAGTTCGGAGCCCTTGACGATTTCAAGACTCGGGGACTGTTCCTGCTGCTGTACTGCCGGTTTCGGGGCAGTCACAGGAATCGGTGCGGGGGCTGCAGGCTGCCGGACGGCAGGTGCTGCTTCCTGACGGGAGACAAGCGGTTCCGGAGACACCGGGCGGCGCTCCTCAGGGGCTGATGCGGTACTCCTGCTGTCGGAATGGTCCAGGTCATCCACAGGATCGGTCATGGAATCGGTGTCGGAAGAGTTCTCCTTCGGCATTCCAAGAGAATTGAACCAGCGGGTAAACCTCGGACTGGCCAGATAGAGCCAGAAGATTGTAACGGCGATGAGCAGGAGCGCTGTGATGAAGCCTCCGAAGAGATTGACAGACCATCTGACGACAGCTTCGCCACATTCTCCGCCAAGTCCTCCGCCGAATGAGTTTCCGAGTCCTGACAGGTCTGATATGAATGCCAGGACAAAGGATGCCACCATCGCTCCGGAAAATGTCAGAATGACCGTCTTGAGCATCGAATAGTGCCATCTCTTCAGCAGAAGCCGTACAGAAACAGCGAACATGATGATTGTCAAGGCCAGGCTTCCGAGTCCGAACCATTCCTTCACCAGTAGGTTCGACCACCGGAATCCGAGCTTTCCGCACAGGTTGCTGACTTCAAGGGTCTTGTCTCCGACAGGAGAAGCGAACAGGCTTTGGTCCGCCTTCCAAGTGAACAGATAGGAAAAGATTGACAGCAGGGTGAAAATGGTGAAAACGGCAATGACCAGGCCGGTGGTCTTCACCAGTCTGACCTTGTCATCTTCATCCATGTCTCTCCAGAATGTCAAGAATTTCATTTCCTGTTCCTGCGGTTTCCTCTCTTGTTGTTCTTGCGGTTTCCTCCACCCACGTTAGGGTTCATTCCCGGGCGGGAGAAGGTTGAATCTGAAGCTATCTTTGCAAGCTGGATCCCTTCCGGGACCTTTATGCGGTAATCAGACAGCTTTTCTATGTCTGCGAATATCGTCTCGTCTGCGACACTGTCCTTGTTCCAGATAAGATACTGCTGCCTCATGTAGATGGCAAGCGAACGGATCATGGCAGTCTTGACATCTCCTTCCGGTTCTCCTGAAATCAGGTCGATTATGCTCTCGATGTTACGTCCGTAATGTGTGGCCCTTACCGGAGACTTGTCGACAGGGATCGGCATCGGACGGACATTCTTGGCTTCGGGAAGCGGTGCAGGATAAGGTGAGTCGATGTCAAGGTCGTAGCCTGCAATCATGTAGAGATGATCCCAGAGCTTCTGCTCGTAGTTTTCCTGAGTGTGGACCTGCGGATTGAGTGTCTCCATCACCTTGACGACTGCCTTGGCCTGCTCGCTGCGCTTTGCCTTGTCGGGAATGGCCTTGAGCTGTTCCACCATCAGGAGGACGTTCCTGCCATATTCAGGCATCTGAAGCTTTTCGCGTTCAGTGTTATAGTAAAGTTTAACAGAATTGTCTGAAGATTCCATATCATTGCAATAAAGCACAAATATAATAAAAATTATTCTACTGCATCTGATGGAACGTACCAGACGACGGCATCGGCCACATCATAGCCCATGCGTCTGTAGATGTCGGCATAGTGTTCAACCTGAGCGCGGTAGCGTGGGTTCTTCTCTCCGAACTTGTAGTCGATGACCGTCACGGATCCGTCATTCATCACGACGCGGTCCGGACGGTATTCCTTTCCATCAGTGTCGATCAAGGACACTTCCGGGAAGATCCGGAGGCCGTCTGCGGCAAACCATTCAGGATGCGCAGAGATCGCGGATGAAAGGGTTTCTTCGCACTTCTGCGCATCTCCAGGATCGATGTCGCCCCGAAGGACGGCATCGAGCACGGCGACATGTAGGTCAGCAGCGGTTCCAACTTCAGCCAGGATGGCATGCATGACGGTTCCATTCAGTCTGGCTGAAATGTCGGCTTTGGCCTCATCGCAGAAGAAATCGATGGAATCCGCGCTGAACTTCAATCTTCCCCGCTGGCGGACATCGGTGCCCTCATTCCCATCGAGCGGATTCAGAGGGAACGAAGGATAGCCCGGCGAAAGTTCGCATATTCCTTCATCATTGCGAGCCATTGAAGAGTAGTCATAAAGGCTGCCTTTCGAGAATGTGATGCAGCAGCCGTCATCCTCACGGTCAAACCCGAGAGTGTCATGCAGTGACTGCAGATAATGCCACAACATCTGCGAGAAGTCCTTGAACTCGAACACATCGCCTGCTTCCGCCGCATCAATGCAGTCCTTTGGAGGCATCGCTGAGATTACCGTCAGCCCCTTGACGGCCCTGGTCATCGCGACGTAGAATGTGTTGATGCCGTCGATGTACTGCATGTACATCTCATTGAAGCATTCCGACTTGAAGAGGGTGCAGTCACGGCTCGGCTTTGACAGATGGACATTGTAGATTCCGTCTGCGACACCTTCAAGTTCGGTTCCTTTCAGGTCAGGTCGTGCCCAATGGCGGCCATCCATGAAAAGGGTGTTCTTCTCGGCATGAGGTATGATGAGATGATTGAACTCAAGCCCTTTGGACTTGTGGATCGTCATGACTCTGACAGAATCAGGATCCGATGGTGAACTGATCTTAGGGTCAGCGTCGGCCCAAGCCTTCAGAAATGCATCCAGCGAATTTCCATGCAATGCAGAATGGTCCTGTACGAAATCCATGAAGGACTGGATGTACTGAGTCTGTGAATCGAAAAGAGCCTTGTCTCTTGTTTCCAGGACCCTTACAAGACTTTCGCAGAGGTCCGACAAGGAGAGGCTGGTGATTTTCCGTACATCGGCATCGAGTTCAGAAGCCAGGAAGGAAGCGATGTTGTCGTCGCTCTCTCCAACGACAGACATGAGAGAGACCAGCTGACGGATCAGAGGAGACGACTTCAGATGCAGAGAGTCGTCCGAGATGACGCTGATGCCGTTGTCCAGAAGGGACATCGCGACTTCAGATCCCTGCCGGTTCTCCCTGACAAGGATGGTGATGTCACCAAGCCGGGCTCCTGACGCCCTGACCCTGTCGATTTCAGACAGAATCGCAGCCATTTCGTCATCCGGCTGACAGAAGACCACATCGACGCTGCCTTCGGCACAATCCTTCGCCATCACTTTCTGCTCACAGTCCGAATAGATCGAGGCTATCTTCCTGCCATCGTGTTCCCCAAGCATGTCGTCAAGTCTTGCGGAAGCCCAGGCAAAAAAACCGTTGTTGAATCCGACCACATCGGACAGGCTCCTGTAATTGCTGTCGAGAGTATCTTCGATGCTTTCCGGAAATGTCTTGCCGACATCATCAGCCATAAGCTTCCAGTCTGATCCCCTCCACCTGTAGATGCTCTGCTTGACATCTCCGACCAGAAGGCTCTCATGGCCGCAAGAATCGCTTTCCTTCACAAGAGGCCGGAAATTGTCCCACTGAATCCTGGAAGTGTCCTGGAACTCGTCCAAAAGGAAATGTTCGAACCTGACTCCGAGTTTCTCGTAGATGAACGGTGCATCAGCCCCGTCGATGATGTTGCGGAGTATGACATTCGAGTCATCCAGACACATGACATTCTTTTCCTTGAGCAGGTCATCGAATTCACGGCGCAGATCTCCGGCGATGCCCAGCTCATTGAGTTGGGAGCCGATTGCAAACGCAGTGTTATAGACCTTGAAACGTTCGCCGAAAAGGTCGACGAAATTCTGAAGCAGGCCCAGCAGAAAGTCTTCGTACGGTTCGAACTTATTCCGGTCATCCTTCCTGAACCAGAGGTTGAAGTCCACGCTTCTCTTGTAAATCGCCTCTGTCGGTTCCTGTATCCTGTCCTTCGGTTTCAGGTCACAGTAATTCTGCAGTTTCTTGAAACTCGACCCTGAGAAATCCCCGATGTCTATTCCAACCGAACCGCACCCGCCAAAGAATGCCTTGGCGGCTTCAACCACATCTTTCCTGAACGCCTCGACGATTCCGGACATCGCTTTCTTCATCGCGGAAAGTCTTTCCTTTGAATATGCCTTCTCCTCATCCAGGCCGTACTTCTCCACCAGTGTCCTGTGTTCATCCGACCTGAGGCTTGCAGCAACGGACTTGAGGTTACGGTCCAGGTTGTAACGGTTGCCCTGCCTGATGTCGTCCATGACTCCCTGAGTCAGCCATTGCAGCAAGGCAGGTTCCTCTTCCGACAAGGAATCAAGCACTCTGTCGACGCTTTCATCTACCAGAGACTTCGTGTCGAGTTCCACCTGATAAGTCGCGAAATGACCGATTTCCTTGGAGAAAGCCTTGAGAGTCTGCTGGAAGAACCTGTCGATCGTGCTGATGGCGAAAGCGCTGTAGTCATGCAGGATGTCACACAACGCAATCCCGGCCCTCGATCTCAAGTCTTCCACGGAGTCAAAGGATGGAAGCAGATCCTTCAGGTACGGAGAGGATTCCGTGTCTGAAGCAAGCACATGGAGTTCCTTGAGGATCCTGCTCTTCATTTCCTCCGTCGCCTTGTTGGTGAAGGTGACCGCAAGGATGTGTCTGTAGGCGTACCTGTCCTCCTGACAGAGGAGAAGACGGATGTATGTCTTTGCGAGATTGTAGGTCTTTCCCGATCCCGCCGATGCTTTCATTATCCTGATCATCTTCCACAAATCATTCTGAAGTCACAAATCTCGCATGTCTTTTTCTCTTCCGTCCTGCTGAAGGGGATTTCCAAGGAGACCATTTCCTTCAGGAGAGAGTGGAGACGTTCATCGACAATCTTCATGAATTCCTCACTCACAGGCACTTCTTTCACAGATTCAGTGAAAAGGTTGGCAGGCGGGTAGATTGCATTGAGCATCCTCATCCCCTTGAGCCGGCTGTCATTCCTGCACAGCAAGTCATACAGGAAAAGCTGGAATGCGATCTTAGGTCTTCCGGAATTTCTAGGTCCGAAAAGGGCTTCCGCCACCTTGACAGCATTCC
>R14__coassemble_823_pt1 | contig 18567 bp, 11 predicted proteins | sample R14__metabat2_high_PE_037 | metagenome-assembled genome bin R14
CAGCCTCTACACTGACTATGCTCTCGGGCAGAAGGTCTATGTAAAGTGCGGCCCTCAGCCCGGCAGCAAGGGGCTCTGTCTCGGCAGCTATGGCTACAAGAGCGGCAGCTATGGTGGAAACGGCATGGTGCAGCTCGGCTGTGAAGATCCGAGCGGTGACTATGAAACGTCCTACATCGAGGACGAGTACATAATCAACAAGCACATTTTCCGCGGCAGTCCAAAGGACATCCAGATAATCGAGCCTGTAAAGATCTCTCCGAACCAGATACCTTCTTCGACAGGTACGATAAGGACTTGCCCATATCTTGGCACGCGAGTCACCCTCGAGGGACTCAGGTATGCGGACGAGACATTTGCGCTTCTCTACATCAACGGCAACGAGTCAAACAAGAATTCCAAGAACCGCGTCTTCCTCTCCGACAATACCTGGAACATAACCACCTGGGCGATGAGCAAGACCAATTTCCTCACTCACTTGAGGGCAGGAGACTGGGACGATGCCAATGTCGGCAATTCCGGAGACTACAATTATGGATCAGTCGGGTCTGCGAAACTTTCCTATGTCGAGGACACTGATCCGTCATTCTATGAGAATGTCCATCAGGATTCTGACTTCAAGCTCAGCGTCAACAAGATTGTCTTCGGAAGCAATTCCTCTGAATATGTCGCCGATGGGGATGAACTTGCTTCCAAGTGGGTGCGCTACTGTCTTGCCAGAAATGCCAATGGCTACTCGGTCAGCCAGTATTTTGATTTCGAAGGCAAGGAAATCCAGATAAGGACCAGCGGCTTCTCCAAGTTTGCAGACATGGAAATCGACAAAGATGTTCTTTCGGGCGACAAGACAATCACCGTCACAGGAGTCCTCAGTCTCTATCAGGGCAGCATACAGCTTGTAGTCAACAGTATCGATGACATTGTCATCAACAACTAGACGGACATAAGATGAAAAAGACAATTATCGGAAGGACGACCCTTCTTGCAGCAATCTTTCTTGCAATGACATCATGTAACCATCCTAACCCGTTCCTCAGTGAATGGGACACTCCCTATGGCATACCGCCTTTCGATCAGATCCGGCTTTCTGACTACATCCCTGCCGTAAAGGCGGGAATCAAGCAGCAGGAGAATGAACTTGAGGCAATCCTGAACAATCCCGATGCGCCTACTTTCGAGAACACAGTGGCAGCCTACGAACTTTCCGGTGAGATCCTGGACAAGGTCTCAGGCGTGCTCTTCAACCTTCAGGAGACTGACGGCAATGATGAGATGGATGCGGTCGTCGAAGAGGCCACTGCCATGATCACCGAGCATTCTGACAACATTTCGATGAACAAGGCTTTCTATGAAAGGGTCAAGGCTGTCCATGATGCTGACCAGTGTACACTGACACGTGAGCAGCAGATGGTGCTCAAGAATCTCTATGAAAGTTTCACCCGCAGCGGAGTCGGACTTGACGACGCTTCACAGGAGAGGCTCCGTGAGATCAATCAGAAGATCGCTGCAGCCCAGCAGAAGTTCGGCACCAATCTCCTTGCTGAGAGCAATGCTTTCAAGGAGACCTTCGGGATCCCAGTCTCCGCCTATCCTGTGGAGATGACTGAATGTGAGGATCGGGACCGCAGGGAAGCCATGTTCAAGGCCTATTCTTCAAGAGGGAACAATGGCAATGCCAACGACAACAAGGCCCTCTGTCTTGAGATTCTGAAGCTCCGCGCCGAGAAGGCAAGACTTCTGGGCTTTGACAGTTTCGCTGCCTATCAGCTGGACAACAAGATGGCCCACGATCCTGCGACCGTGGATGCTTTCCTTGAAAAGATAATGGGCCCTGCCGTCGCCAAGGCCAGGGAAGAAGTCGCTGACATGCAGGTCATAATGGATGAGGACATAGCTGCCGGCAAACTTCCGGAAGGATCCAGAATCCAGCCTTGGGACTGGGCTTTCTATGCCGAGAAAGTCCGCCAGCGCAAGTATGCCCTCGACGAGAATCTCACCAAGCCGTACTTCAGCATGGAGAATGTCCGTCAGGGGATATTCGCTGCCGCCAAGAAACTTTATGGCATCGAGATGCAGCCTCTTGATGATGTCCCTGTCTACAATGAGGCAGTGGATGCTTTCAAGGTGGTGGATGCTGACGGGAGCTATCTTGGAATATTCATGACTGACTATTTCCCTCGCGAGACCAAGAGAGGGGGCGCATGGATGACAAACTTCCGCGAGCAGTACATCGATGCTCAGGGCAATGATGTCCGTCCGATCATCATCAACGTCGGCAACCTCACCGCAGCCACGGATTCACTTCCTGCACTTTTCACCATAGATGATGTCGAGACGGTCTTCCATGAGTTCGGACATGCTTTGCATGGGCTTCTCACGAAATGTACCTATCAGTCTGTGAGCGGCACCAATGTCGCCCGCGATTTCGTCGAGACCTTTTCCCAGTTCAATGAAAACTGGGCTTTCCAGCCGGAGATCCTGGCAGAGTATGCCAAGCATTACCGGACAGGCGAAGTCATCCCTGACTCGCTTGTCGCAAAGATCAACGAGGCGCACAAGTTCAACCAGGGCTTCATGACTTCCGAACTCTGTGCCGCTTCCATCCTTGACATGAAGTGGCATGAACTTACGGAAGATGACCTGGCTTTGATGTCCGAAGGCGATCAGGCAGCCAATGTCGCTGCATTCGAGGAGAAGGTCTGCAAGGAGATGGGACTCATCGATGAGATCATCCCACGCTATCGCACGACCTATTTCAACCACATCTTCAACAGCGGTTACAGCGCCGGATACTACAGCTATCTGTGGGCTGAGGTTCTTGACAAGGATGCCTTCGAGTACTTCAAGCAGCAGGGCCTGTATGATCCGGAGGTCGCCACCGAATTCCGCAGGACTTTCCTCGAAAGGGGAGGAAGCGAGGATCCTATGGTTCTCTACGTGAAATTCCGCGGGATGGAACCTGACCCGGGCGCTCTTCTCAGAGCCCGTGGGCTTGAGTGATGAGGATAATTGTGTTTCAAGATATTCAGAGACATGAAAAAGATTTTTGCTGCGACTCTCGTCGCAATTCTTTCATTCAGCGCTGCTGCATCGGCAGATGAGGCCAGGCTTCTAAGGTTCCCGGCCACTAACAGCAGTGAGGTTGTGTTCTCCTTCGGAGGAGATCTCTACTCCGCCCCTCTGGCTGGAGGAGAGGCTAAGCGTCTGACTTCGCACATCGGGTATGAGATGTTCGCTCGTTATTCTCCAGACGGCAGATCCATTGCCTTTACCGGTGAGTATGATGGCAACCGTGAAGTCTATCTCATTCCTTCGCAGGGCGGTTCTCCTGTCCGTCTTACCTACACGTCCACCAACGAGCGTGACGACCTTGGTGACAGGATGGGTCCGAACAACATCGTCATGGCCTGGAATCCGGACGGGAAGAGCATAGTCTATCGCAACAGGATAGGCGAGGGCTTCGAGGGGAAACTCTGGACTGTTTCTCCGGAAGGCGGCATGCCGTCGGAGATCAAGCTCCCGGAGGGAGGCTTCTGCTGCTGGTCACCTGATGGAAAGAAGCTGGCCTATAACCGTGTTATGAGGGAATTCCGCACGTGGAAATACTACCGTGGAGGAATGGCCGATGACATCTGGATCTATGATCCGAAGGCGGGCAAGGTCGAGAACATCACATCAAATGATGCCCAGGACATTTTCCCGATGTGGGTTGGAGAAGAAATCTACTTCGCATCCGACAGGGACATGACCATGAACATCTTCGTGTACAACACCAGGACCGGTGAGACGGCAAAGGTCACGGACTTCAAGGAATTCGATGTCAAGTTCCCTTCCACCGACGGAAAGACCATCGTCTTTGAGAACGGAGGCTATATCTGGAAGCTGGATCCTGCCACGAAGAAGGTTGAACAGATCCACATAACCCTGACATCTGACGACATCTACGGAAGGACTGAGATGATCGATGTCAGCGGCAGGACTTCATCCATGTCAGCAGCGCCTGATGGCAGCCATGTCGTCGTCACTGCACGTGGCGAGGTCTTCTGCCTCCCTGTAGGCAGGGGCGGGACAAGAAACCTCAGCCGTACTCCGGGCTCCAATGACCGCAGCGCCTCATGGAGTCCTGACGGGAAGTACATAGCCTGGATCGGTGACGGCACCGGAGAGACCGAAGTCTATCTCTACGATGTCGAAAAGGGTGGCGACCCTGTCCAGATCACCAGGGACAACGACACCTACATCCGTTCTCTCCAGTGGAGCCCTGACAGCAAGCACATCCTTTATTCTGACAGAAAGAACCGTCTTGTCGAGGTGGATCCTGCTGCCAAGACCAAGAGGACCGTGATGACCTGTCCGGAATCAGAGTTCAGGGGCGTCAGCTATTCTCCCGACAGCAAGTGGCTGACGTACACCAAGCCTGCTGCCAATGAGTTTGGAATCGTGTACGTCTATGATCTCTCGGCTGACAAGGAATATGCTGTCACGGACAGATGGTACAGTTCGGATTCTCCGGTGTTCAGCACTGACGGAAAGTATCTGATCTTTTCTTCTGACAGGGATGTCAATGCTTCCTACAGCCGTGTTGAGTGGAACTATTCAGTGTCCAACATGAGCGGAATTTACATGGCGATGCTGACAAAGGACACCCCTTCACCTCTACTTCTCAAGGATGTCATGCCGGCACAGGGCAAGAGCGGAGACCGCATGGATGGCCCTATGGGTCCTCCTTTTGAGGATGAACTTGTCTCAGGAGAGCAGAAGCATGACAGGAAGATGGACAAGCCGGGCCAAGGTCCGGAAGGAAAACACCCTGAAATGGAAGACTCCGGTGCCACGGATGGTCCAAAGTCGGACAAGAAGGAAGTTTCCGTCAGCTTCGATCCGGAGGGAATCTCCGAGAGGATTGTCAAGCTTCCAGTCCGTGGCGGTGGCAGGAATTTCTACTGTGACGGCAAGAAAGTCTGGTACAGCACCATGGGAGGCACCAGCGTCTATGATCTTGAGACCGGAAGCAACGAATCCTGTACTGATGGCCAGCTGTACTATCGCAGCGGTGACAGAAAAGCCATAGTCAGGAAAGGTGGAAGCTTGATGGTCGGCAATTTCGGACCTAAGGTCAATGCCGGCGAGAAGGTTGACATGAGCGACATGAAGGCAACGGTGGATTACACTGCCGAGTGGCCTCAGATCTTCGACGAGGTCTGGAGAGCGTTCCGTGACGGGTTCTATCTAGAAAACATGCATGGCCGTGACTGGAAAGCCGTCAAGGCGAAGTATGCCCAGCTGCTTCCTTATGTCACCACGCGTCTTGACCTGAATTACATCATCGGAGAGATGATCTCCGAACTTGCGTGTGGACATGCCTATGTCAATGTCGGTGACTATCCGAAGCCGGAAAAGATTCAGATGGGACTTCTTGGCGCCGAGATGAGCAAGGATGCGAAGAGCGGCTATTTCCGGATCGACCGCATTCTTCAGGGAGCTCCTTATGCAGAGAATCTCAATTCTCCTCTTGCCCAGCCGGGTCTTGAAGTCGAAGCCGGCAGCTACATCACTGCCATAAATGGTGTCTCCACCAAGGATGTGGCCAACATCTACAGCATGCTCGTCGGGAAGGCCGGCGTCTTCACCGAGCTGACAGTCAACACAAAGGCTGCCGAAGGCGGAAAGAAGATCGTCGTCAAGCCGATTTCGGACGAATATCCTCTGTATCACTATGAATGGGTTCAGAAGTGCATAAAGACCGTTGAGGAAAAGTCTGACGGCAAGGTGGGCCACATCTACATTCCGGACATGGGTCCGGAAGGCCTCAGCGAGTTCATCCGCTACTACTACCCTCAGCTGGACAAGGAGGCTCTGATCATCGATGACCGTGGCAATGGCGGCGGCAACATCTCTCCTATGATCATCGAAAGACTTCAGAGAGAGGTCTATAGAATGACCATGAGCCGTACATCGTCCATGACGGGTACAACTCCGGACGGTACCCACACCGGTCCGAAGGTTCTTCTCATGAACAAATATTCAGCATCGGACGGAGACCTGTTCCCGTGGAGCTTCAAGGCCAACAGCCTTGGCACCACTGTGGGTACCCGCACGTGGGGAGGAATCATCGGCATCAGTGGAAGTCTGCCTTACATGGATGGCACTGACGTCAGAGTCCCATTCTTCACAAACTATGATGCCAGGACAGGGGAGTGGATAGTCGAGAACCATGGTGTCGATCCTGACATCGTCCTGGACAACGATCCTGTCAAGGAATATTCAGGGGAAGACCAGCAGCTTCTAAAGGCCATCGAGGTCGCCCTTGAGCAGATCAAGGACCGCAAGCCTCTTCCTGGAGTCCCTGCACCAAGGACCTTCAAGGATCTGGGCCTTCCTGAGACGAAGTAATGACAATCAAAACCTTTATGAATATGAAAAAGTTTCTTACATTCATCCTCGCAGCATCATTGATGATGGCTGCAGGTGAGAAAGCCTCTGCACAGGCTTATTGGACTGCAGCCGGCGGCTTTACGACATTCAGCCTTTCCGGTGCCGATTCCAAGGCATTCGACGTGCCTTCTGTACCAGGCTTCTATTTCGGTGTCAACCTTGACTATGCTTTCTCTCCGATAGACAATCTTACGGTGGAGCCGGGAGCCTACATCATGCATTATGGACGTGAGTTCACAATACTCCCGGGAGTGATTGAAGCCAAGTCCAGACCTTACCATGCCAATTACATCCGCATACCAGTCAATCTCAAGTACACTTTCGACTCTGGCTCAAATGCGGAATTCAGCGTGTTCACCGGACCGAGATTCAACTTCGGAATCGGAGGCAACATGTTTGACAAGGACTATTCTGCCTTGAAACTGTCCGATGCCCAGTGGGGCCTCGGTGCATCAGTTCTCATCGCCGACGCTGTGATGGTACGTGGCGGTTATGATTTTGGTCTCACCAGATGTGTCAAGGACAACAATCCTTTTGGAGAGGAAAATCTCAAGGTCTATCGCAACACCTTCTACATCGGTATCGGTTTCGCTTTCTAGATTTTCTGACTCAAAAACAATAAAACAGGAAGAGATGGTCTTTAAGTCCAAATGACTTAAAGACCATCTCTTCCTGTTTTTGAATCCGATTGCCTCTGCGGCAGGACTAGTCGATCAGCTCGTAGTCAAGGAGCCGCTGCTCGAGGTTTGCTGCCTTGACCTTGATCTTGACAGGATCTCCGAGTCGGAAGACCTTGCCTGTCCGTTTCCCGCGAATCAGGTAGTTCTTCTCGTCGAAATCATAGAAATCCGACTTGATGTCACGCATTGCGACCATTCCCTCGATCATTGTAGGCTTGATCTCGACGTACATTCCCCACTCTGTCAGACCGGAAATAGTCCCCTCGAAAGTCTGTCCCACCTTGTCGGTCATGTACTCGATGAGTTTGTACTTTATGCTGTCGCGTTCTGCATTCGCTGCAATCTGTTCACGCTCGGAAGCATGCTGGCACAGCTGTTCATAGTAGCTCTGGTCCTGACTTTTTGCCTTGTCCAGGTACATTGCCAGAAGCCTGTGTACCATCGTGTCAGGATAGCGTCTGATCGGAGAAGTGAAATGCGTGTAGAACTTGAATGCAAGTCCGTAGTGTCCGATGTTTTCTGTCGTGTAGATTGCTTTCGCCATTGAGCGGAGGGCGATCATCTGGAACGCATCGCATTCGGGTTTGCCCTTGGATTCTTCAAGCAGAGTGTTCAGCGAGCTTGCCACTTCACGGCCGTTGCCTACAGGACCCATCTTGTAGCCGAAATTGCCCACGAACCTGCCGAGCGAGGCAATCTTCTCAGCATTCGGCTCCCCATGGACTCGATAGACAAAGGTCTTGGCATTGCTGTCGGCTTTCCCGTTCATGTTGCCTGAAGTCGCGATGAATTCGGCAACGGAACGGTTCGCAAGAAGCATGAACTCTTCGATCAGCCAGTTTGCCTCCTTGGTTATCTTTTCATAGACTCTCACGGGTCTTCCGGCCATGTCAACTTCCACCTTCATCTCCGGCCTTTCGAAACTGATGGCTCCTGCTGCGAAGCGGCGCTTGCGGAGAATCGTGGCGAGGCGGTGAAGGTCGAGGATCGCTTCCTTGGTGTCACGTGGAATAAGACAACCTTCCAGCACTCCTGATCCCATTGCGGCTTCTGCCTTGCCGGCCAGTTTTGCCGCAGCTTCCGGTGACTTGTCAAGGACAGGATCTGAAACGGGAACGGACTTCCCGTCTGTGCCTCCCCTGAGTTCCATTTCAAGGGAAGCTTCGCCGTTGTCGATCACCTGCTGTGCAGTCTCATAGGCAAAGCGGTAGTCGGAGCAGATGACAGTACGGCCGAACCAGCGGTTGACAACCTGTGCATCCTGGTTGAGTTCAAAGACAGCGGAGAATGTCAGCTTGTCTTCGTTCGGGCGAAGCGAGCAGAGCTTGTTCGAAAGCTTTTCCGGAAGCATCGGGACTGTCCTGTCGACAAGATAGACGGACGTTCCACGTTCCTGTGCTTCCTTGTCCACTGCAGAACCCGGTTTGACGTAGTATGAGACATCGGCTATGTGGACTCCAACCTCGACGTTGCCGTCCGGAAGCCTTTTCCATGACAGAGCATCATCGAAGTCCTTTGCATCTTCAGGGTCTATTGTAAATGTGAGAGTGTCGCGGAAGTCCCGGCGGTTCTTCAGATCTTCTTTGGTTATCTTGTCTGAAATGCTGTCTGCTGCATTCTCGACTTCAGGGTCGAAACGGTACGGCAGACCGTATTCGGCGAGAATCGCATGCATTTCGGTCTCATTGGCGCCAGGCTCTCCCAGCACATCGACTATGTGGCCGGTCGGGGTCGGCTCATTCCTTTCCCATCCATCGATCACTGCAGCCACTTTCATTCCTTTCTTAGCACCCTCCGGAAGGGTCTCGAAAGGTATGAATATGTCATAAGGCATGGTCCTGGACTGCATGAGCACCCATGCCTGCCTGCCGACGATGTGAAGGATGCCTACGAAAGGCCGGCTGCTTCTTTCCACGATCTCCACGATCTCTCCTTCCCTGCGTTTCCCTGCGCCTCTGTTCCCTTCTTTCCGTCCTTCCCTGGATGCGTTTTCCGGAGCCTTCTCATGTGTCACGACGCATCTGACGGTGTCACCATTGAGAGCGCCCCTTGTCTTGCTCGCCTTGACGAACACATCGTTGTCGGGCTCGTTTTCTACAATGACGAAGACAAATCCGTCCCTTGTCATCTGGACCTTCCCGGTGACTTCAATGAACTTTTTCTTCTCTGACTTCTTTGAACCGAACTTCCTGTCACGGCTTTTCCCGGAGGTCTGTCTTCCGTCCCTGGCGCCTGATGAGCGCCTGTTTCTGCTGTTCATATTCCTAATAACTTCTAAATCACAGCAAAGTTAGCAAAAAAGCAGTGAAAGGAAGCAGCTTGTGAAATATTCACTATCTTTGTGAGACAACAGAAATGAATAACATAAAACAAAGAATATCATGGACATAAAAAAAGACATGCGGATAGTGCTGACTCTTGATGCCGGAGGAACCAACATGGTCTTCGGCGCGATGAGAGGCGGCGAGTACCTGGGAGAGACTGTGACACTTCCTTCAAACGCATCCCAGCTGGATCTGTGCCTGCAGACCATGGTCACCGGATTCGAGACGGTGATCGCCGGTCTCGGAGGAGAAAAGCCTTCTGCAATAAGTTTTGCCTTCCCGGGGCCTGCTGACTATCCCAATGGAATAATCGGTGGCTATCTTCCCAACTTCCCGTCATTCAGGGACGGTGTAGCGCTCGGACCTTTCCTTTCCGACAAGTTCGGCCTTCCTGTCTACATCAACAACGACGGAGACCTCTATGCGTATGGCGAGGCTCTCGGAGGCGCCTTGCCCGAGATCAACAGGAGGCTTGAAGAAGCAGGCAGTTCCAAGCGTTACCACAACCTCATAGGCTACACTTTCGGTACAGGATTCGGCATCGGAACCGTGATAAATGGAGAACTCAACCGCGGTGACAATTCATGTGTGGAGACATTCTGTCTCAAGCATCCTGACAATCCTGACATCATCGTCGAGGACGGTGTCGCAGTGCGTGCAGTCAAGAGAGTCTTCGGAGAACTTTCCGGAGACATGAACCATGGACTCGAGCCCAAGGACATCGGTGAGATTGCAAGCGGGAAGAGGGCCGGTGACAGGGAAGCCGCTGTCAAGGCATTCGACAAGATGGGTGAAGTCGCAGGTGATGCCATGGCAACGGCGGTCACCATCGTAGATGGCCTGATTGTCATCGGAGGAGGCATCATGCACAACCATGAGTACCTCATGCCGGGCATCCTCCGCACTATGCGCTCCAAGATTCACCAGCTGACCGGCGAGGAACTCAACAGGGTTCAGATGGCTGTCTATAACCTTGACGACCCTGCAGAATTCGCAGAATTCGCCAGAGGAGCAGAGAGGAAGATAAAGGTGTTCGGCAGTGACCGTGAAGTGGCCTACGATCCGGCAAAGCGTGTCGGTGTCATGCGTTCGAAGATTGGAGCAAGCAAGGCGATCTCGCTTGGAGCCTATGCGTTTGCTCTTCATGAACTTGATTCAAGGGAGGCGTAGCCATGTATCCATTCAGATTCGAACCATACCTCAGGACAATGGTCTGGGGAGGTGAAAAGATAGCTCCTTACAAAGGCATCAGCACAGATCAGGAGAAGATCGGCGAAAGCTGGGAGATTTCGGCTGTCAAGGGACATGTCTCCGTGATTGCGAACGGATCCTATGCCGGACGCAGCCTCACGGATCTCATGGAGGAACATGGAGAGGAAATCGTCGGCAGGAAGGTCTTTGCCGCTACCGGGACGGAGTTTCCTCTTCTGGTGAAGTTCATCGATGCCAGGAACGATCTCTCTGTACAGGTCCATCCTGATGACGAGCTTGCTGCGAAGACCCATCCCGGCATGAAAGGGAAGACAGAAATGTGGTATGTGGTCGGAGCCGACGAGGGTGCTCATCTTCTGAGCGGTCTGACCAGGGAAATCACTCCGGATGAATACGAGACCCGTGTGAAGGACAACACCATTACTGATGTCCTGGCGAGTCATTCCATCGCTAAGGGTGACGTCTTTTTCCTTCCTGCCGGAAGAATCCATGCGATAGGGGCCGGATCTTTTGTCGCTGAGATCCAGCAGACTTCCGACATCACCTACAGAATCTATGACTATGGTCGTCTCGGCCTGGATGGAAAGCCTCGCGAACTCCACGTAGCCCAGGCGAAGGAAGCCATCGACTACACTGTCTTCCCTGAGTACAGGACTGAATATTCAAGGGTAAGAAATGAGGAAGTCGTCCTCGTGAACTGCAAGTATTTCACGACAGGGCTTCTTGATCTGGACAAGGCATTCGAGAAGGATCTTTCATCACTGGATTCCTTCCTTGTCGTGATGTGCGTAGGCGGTGAAGGCACCGTCATCGACACAGAAGGCGACGGGAAGACTTATGAAATGGCTGTACGTCAGGGTGAGACCATACTGATCCCTGCCACTTCAAGAAAGGTGTCTTTCATCCCTTCGGGGGCCATGACTTGCCTCACCAGCTGCATCCTCTGATGCCCGCTAGTATGTGATCAGCGGTTTTTCAAGGGCTTCCTTGAGCTGGTCGTCATAGCGGAGCCTTATCTTGATACCGGCTTCCTGGAAAAAGTAACGTACGACAATCTCCTCCTCGATGAAAGGAATGATTTCCGACTTCTTGAGGTTGAGGAATGTTTCCTTGTCCATTTCGAGGGCTTTCTTCAGAGCCTCGGTCTGATCTGCCATGGTGTCGTTCAGACCATCATGCTCCAGTTCCTTCATCATGAGGTCGAAATAGGTCCTTGCACTTGAACGGTAGTCGAACTCCTGCCCTTTGGCATATTCGACGAAATCCTGCCAAATGTCATCCGTGATGTGGAAATCTTCTTCGATCGAGTCATGTTTCCTCGCGAACTCGATTGCATAGTTGTTCACGATGCCTGCAGTCACGAGAGAATAGGTGAGTCTGCTGTAATCGTGCCCTTTCACAATGTGGTCGGGGGTTATTCCTCCGCCATCCCGCACGCTGCGGCCATGTGCTGTCTTGAATTCATGGGTCAGGGAGTCTGGAATATGTCCTACGCTGCCGTCTTCATTCCTGTTGGAGTAGTCGATGGCCTGAACACAGCGTCCTGACGGAGTGTAGTATTTGGCTGTGGTGACCTTCAGCTGACCGTTGTAAGGAAGAGGGCGGATGCTCTGTACGAGCCCCTTGCCGAATGTCCTGGTGCCTATGACGGTCGCCCTGTCAAGATCCTGCAGCGCTCCGGTGACTATCTCTGAAGCCGAAGCCGAGCCCGAATCGACCATCACGATGATCGGAATCTCGGTGTCGATCGGAGTTCCGGTCGTCCTGTACTTCATCTCCGAATTCTCATCAAGGCCTTTCGAAGAGACTACCAGCGAACCCTTTGGAACGAAAAGAGAGACGATGTCGATCGCTTCGCTCATGAGCCCGCCTCCGTTTCCACGCAGGTCCAGGACCAGTTTCTTCATTCCCTGGGACTTCAGCTTGAGGACAGCGGCACGGATGTCTGACGAGACGTTCTCAGTGAATCCTGTCTGGTAGATGTAGCCGGTCGTCTGGTCCAGCATGCCTGCATATTCCACATCCGGAAGGTGAATCCTTTCACGGACGACATCCACATCGACAATCTCTCCCGTCCGTACTTTCTTGATCTTGAAACGGACTGTGGTCCCCGGCTTGCCTCTCATCTTGTCCGATGCTTCCTGGGATGTCAGCCCATGTGTCGTCACCCCATCGATCTCAAGAATCTCGTCTCCGCAGCGGATATTGTATTTGTCGGCCGGAGACCCCTTGTATGGTTCATTGATGATGACGTTGCCGTCTTTTTCCGGCTTGTAGATAACTGCTCCTATTCCGCCATAGGCCTTTGCAATCATCATCTGAAGGTCTTCGTTGTCTTCTTCCGGGATGTAGATCGTGTATGGATCGAGATCTCCCAGCATTGCCTCTATCCCGGCTTTCTCGATTCTGTCCAATGGAAGCGAATCGACATAGGACCTGTTGAGTTCCTTGAGGATCGCATTGTTGATCTCGGTCCACTGGCCGAGCTTGAAATTCTTCGTCTGCGCGAACGATGACACAGCCGGCAGCATTGCCAGCATGATTGTGAATGTCGCGATTCTTCTTCTGTCCATCATGTTCATCTTGTGGATTAGGTTGTCAAAGTTAAGTAATATTTGCCTAACTTTACTTTTCCATAATCTGATTCATCGATGAGAAAGATAGTTTTCGCCACCGGCAACCGTGGCAAGCTCCGTGAGGCTTCCGAGATTCTTGGATGCGAGTACGAACTGTACACCCCTTCGGACTTCGGCATTGACGAGGACATCCCGGAGACGGGATCGACACTGGAGGAAAATTCTCTGCAGAAAGCCCGGTACATCTTTTCCAGAAAAGGCTGCGACTGTTTTGCCGATGACACTGGGCTTGAGGTGGACGCCCTGGGTGGCGCGCCGGGTGTCTATACGGCTAGGTATGCCGGTCCTTCGAAGGATTTCAACATGAACATGGACAAGGTTCTCTCCGAACTTTCAGCCCTGGAGAAGGGAGGCGCGCAGGTCAGCCGCAAGGCCAGGTTCAGGAGCGTGGTGACCTTGATCCTGGACGGGACTGTCCGTCAGTTCGAAGGGGTCATGGAAGGAGAGATAGCCAGGGAAAAGTCCGGGCGCGGTGGATTTGGGTACGATCCCATATTCATACCTGCTGAATATCCAGGGCTGACGGCTGCTGACATCACGGAGGAACAGAAGAATGAAATCTCGCACAGGGGCAAGGCTCTCCGTGCGATGGCTGCCTTTCTCAATGAGATCCAAGGCTGAACTGATAGTCATCAGCTGCACCAAGTTCGGTGAGAATTCCATCGTCCTGCACACTTTGAGCAAGGAATATGGAAGAAGGGGATTCCTTGTGCGTGTCAGCCCGAAGACTGCGATGGCCTTGTTCCTGCCGTTGAACATCCTCGAGGCCGAGGTGACGGAAAATCCCAAGTCCGATCTGTGGTACGCCCGCAACTTCGTCTGCGTGTCTCCGCTGAACGGCATACGTGGCAACATCCGCAAGAACACCATGACTCTCTTCATGAGCGAGGTTCTGTTCCGTGTAGTGAAGGACCAGACTGACGAAGATGGCCTGGCTGACTGGCTCAAGGGACAGATTCTTGCTCTGGATGCATTGGAAGCCGACTTTGCCAATTTTCATCTGCTTTTCCTTCTGAGCCTTTGCACCGCCTTGGGCTTCAGCCCTGAACCTGACGATCTTGCTCCTTTCGTCTCGGATCATCTTCAGGATGTCAGGTTCCTTCTGGAAAGGCCATGGGAAGAGGCTCTGATGCTTCCATTGTGCGGCGTGGACAGGAATGAGATAGCCGAGTCCATCCTCCGTTACATAGAACACCACACGGAGTCGTCGGTCAATGTCAGGTCGCTTTCCGTGCTTCGTGAAATCTATGGTTGAATTCGTGGTTGATAACACCTGCGGCAAATCATAGAAGTTAGACAATAATTGGTTAAATTTGCGTATTGGAAAAAACATCAGAGATACAATGGCAGTCGATTATGAGAAAGCTGGCGTGAGCCTTGAAGCAGGCTATGACGTCGTCCGCAGAATCAAGAAGCATGTCGCTTCCACCGACAGGGTCGGTGTCATGGGTAACATCGGGTCGTTCGGTGGCATGTTCGACCTTTCAAAGCTTGGCGTCAGGGAACCGGTTCTCGTCAGCGGCACGGATGGAGTCGGTACGAAACTGAAGATCGCCTTCGCCATGGACAAACATGACACCATCGGCATCGATGCGGTTGCGATGTGTGTCAACGATGTGCTTGCACAGGGAGCTGAACCTCTCGTGTTCCTTGACTATGTAGCGCAGGGCAAGACCCGCCCGGAGGTCGTCGAGGCTATTGTCTCAGGCGTCGCCGAAGGCTGCCGTCAGGCCGGATGCGCCCTTGTGGGCGGTGAGACCGCCGAGATGCCTGGAATGTACGCTGATGGCGAGTATGATATAGCTGGGTACACCACCGGAGTGGTGGAGAAATCCCGTCTGATTGACGGAACCAAGGTCAAGGCCGGCGATGTCCTTGTCGGAATCGCTTCCACGGGTGTCCACAGCAATGGCTTCAGCCTCGTCCGCAAGATATTCTCAGACAATGCTCTCGACCTTCACAAAGTCTATCCTGAACTTGAGTCCGACCAGCCTCTGGGACTTGTCGCCCTCACTCCGACCAGAATCTATGTCAGGCAGGTGCTCGATGTGATCCACAACTGCGACGTGCATGGTGTCGCCCACATCACCGGAGGCGGCTTTGATGAGAACATCCCAAGAATCCTTCAGGATGGTCAGGGTATAGAAGTCGAGGAAGGCACCTGGACAATCCTCCCGATTTTCCGCTTCCTCGAGAAGTACGGAAAGATTCCTCACCGCGAGATGTTCAACATATTCAACATGGGTATCGGCATGGTCATCGCCGTCGATGAGTCGGAAGCTCAGAAGACAATCGACATCCTTGCATCCCATGGCGACAAGGCTTCGGTCATCGGCAAGGTGACTGACAGGCCGGGTGTGGATATCCATCTGCTTTAAAGTTCAATCTGGGCCGGCTTGCCGGCTCTTTTGTGTTTATTACATTTGAAATGCTCAATATGGAAAGAAAGAAATGTCTCATTGGATTGATTGCAGTCGCATTTGCAGTCCTTTCCTGTTCAGGCAACGTGTCGGATGCAAGCCTTACATCCTACGTTGACGCACGTATCGGATCCGGTGGGCATGGCCATGTCTTCATGGGGGCCAATGTACCGTTCGGAATGGTCGCTGTCGGTCCGACCAGCATCCCTCAGTCATGGGAGTGGTGCTCGGGCTACCATACAGGCGACTCTACTGTAATCGGATTTTCGCAGACTCACCTCAGCGGCACCGGCGTCGGTGACCTCTTCGATGTGACTCTGATGCCGGTTGTCGGCCAGATTCAGAACTATGACCGCGGGACCGAGGATGATCCTCAGTCCGGACTGTGGTCCTATGCTGACAGGACCAGGGAAGTGGTCAGGCCAGGCTACTATTCAGTTCCGTTGCTCCGCTATGGCGTCACCGCTGAGATGACTGCCACCAAGAGAGTCGGCATGCACAGGTACACATTTCCGGAAAGCGACGAGTCTGCCATCGTCATCGACCTCAAGGATGGCGGATGCTTTGATGCTCCGATCCAGACATCTCTCGAACAGGTCTCTGACAACGCCGTGAAGGGATGCCGTTTCTCAAAAGGATGGGCAAAGGACCAGAAGGTCTTCTTCTATGCAGAATTCTCCAAACCGTTCGAATCAATCTCGCAGCAAGGCGAGGCCGGTCAGTTCTACAGACTCTCTTTCAAGACTGAATCTGGAGAGCAGGTCATTGCGAAGGTGGCGATTTCCTCTGTCAGCGAAGATGGAGCCAAGGCCAACATGGACCAGGAACTCCCCGGATGGGATTTCGAGGCTGTCGCCGAGGCCGCAGACAAGGAGTGGAACGAGGAACTCTCCGTTATCAGGGCCGAATCTTCTGACCCTGATGTCATGAAGATCTTCTACACCTCCATGTACCACACCATGTTCCATCCTACGACACTGAACGACTGCAACGGTGACTACCGCGGAGCCGACGGTGAGGTCCACAATGCCGGCCATGACACTTACACGGTGCTTTCTCTCTGGGATGTCTATCGTGCCCAGATGCCTCTTTTCACCATCATCCAGAGTGAGAGGTATGCCGACATAGTCACCACCATGACCGACATCTTCAAGCAGCAGGGAAAGATGCCTGTCTGGCATCTCTGGGCAAACGAGACCGACTGCATGGTCGGAAATCCGGGCATCCCATGTGTTGCTGATGCGATAGTCAAGAATATCCCGGGGGTCGACATGGAGGATGCTTTCAACTGCATCGTTGCCTCCTCGAATGTCGATGACAGGGGACAGGGTGACCGCCTGAAATATGGCTACATGCCATGCGAGGCCAAGCAGCAGTCCCTTGCGGAGGACATGGAATGTGCAATAGCCGACGGGGCGATAGCCAATGCAGCAAAGGCTTTGGGAAAGGAGGCTGAGTTCGAGGAATACACCCGCCGCAGCCACTCTTACCGGAACTACTATGATCCGGAGGTGATGTTCGTCAGGGGCAAGCATGCGGACGGAAGCTGGGTCGAGCCATTCAATCCATACTATTCCAACCACACCAATTCGGTTTACACTGAAGGCAATGCTTGGCAGTACACATGGCTTGTTCCTCAGGATCTTGACGGAATGGTCGAACTCTACGGATCTAAGGAGAAGACAATCGAGAGACTGGACTCCCTCTTCTGCACAAGTTCCAAGATTGATGGGGAAAATGCATCCCTTGACATCTCAGGCCTTATCGGCCAGTATGTCCATGGCAACGAGCCGAGCCATCACATAATCTACTTCTACACCATGCTCGGACAGCCATGGAAGGCTGCGGACAGGGTTCGCGAGGTCCTTTACACGCTCTATGACTCCACACCTGCCGGACTTTCCGGAAACGAGGATGCCGGACAGATGTCTGCCTGGTACATCCTTTCTGCCATGGGCTTCTATCAGGTCGAGCCAGCAGGAGCACGCTATTGGTTCGGTTCACCGATTCTGGACAGGGCCGAAATCAAAGTTCCTGGCGGCACCTTTACTGTCATCGCCAACAACAACAGCAAGGAAAACAAGTATATTCAGAAGGTTACCCTCAACGGGCAGCCATACGACAAGTCATACATTGAATACCGGGACATCATCTCAGGTGGTGAACTGGTCTTCGAAATGGGTACAGAAAAATGCGAGCTTTAATCAGTGTAAGTGACAAGACGGGCGTTGTCGAATTCGCCCGCGAGTTGGTGTCCCTCGGGTGGGAGATTCTTTCCACAAGCGGCACGATGAAGATGTTGAAGGAAGCAGGTCTGCCTGTGACAAGCGTCAGCGACGTGACAGGATTCCCCGAGATCTGCGACGGCAGGGTCAAGACTCTCCATCCGAAGATTCATGGAGCCCTTCTCGCCAGAAGGGACATTCCTGATCACATGAAGCAGATTGCTGACAACGGAATCGAGACGATAGACCTTGTCTGCGTCAATCTCTATCCTTTCCGGGAGACCATTGCCAAGCCTGATGTCACTTTGGAGGATGCCATCGAGCACATCGACATCGGTGGCCCTTCCATGGTCCGCAGTGCAGCAAAGAACTGGCAGAGCGTGACCATCGTTGTCAATCCTGAGGATTATGCAACGGTGCTCGAAGAACTCAAGGCAACCGGATCTACCACTCCGGAGACGCGTCTCAAGCTTTCAGCCAAGGCCTACACTCACACTGCCGAGTATGACAGTGCTATCGCTACCTACATGCGCGCACAGGCCGGTCTCCCTGAAAAACTGTTCCTTGAATATGATGTGAAGCAGGAACTCCGCTATGGCGAGAACCCTCATCAGACTGCGAGATTCTACAGGACT
>R14__coassemble_843_pt1 | contig 18222 bp, 17 predicted proteins | sample R14__metabat2_high_PE_037 | metagenome-assembled genome bin R14
CATTGAGATAGTCTACAAGACCAGTGTCGTGCCTACCATAGAGATAAGCCGGGTCCTGACATGGATGAAGGAACATACGCCAAGACTGCTGTACTCGATGATCGGCAAGAAGCTTTATCTCACTTTCGGAGGCAGGCTGAAGTTCTTTGGGATAGGGGGATCCAAGCTCGACCCGGTAGTGGAAGACTTCCTGCTGAAGGCAAAGTTCCCATATGCCATCGGCTACGGTCTCACTGAGACGGCCCCGCTCATCACGAATGCAGTAGTCGGAAAGACAGTGGTAGGATCGATCGGAGTGCCGGCCTACAACGTAGAAGTAAAGCTGCAGAATGTGGATCCTGTCACCGGCGAAGGAGAAATAGTAGCGAAAGGCGACAATGTGATGCTGGGCTATTTCAAGGATCCGGAAAGGACACGCTCAGTGCTGACTGACGATGGATGGTTCCGCACACACGACCTTGCAAGCGTCGATGCAAAGGGACGCTACTTCATCAAGGGTAGGCTTGGAAACATGATTGTGGGGCCTTCGGGAGAAAACATCTACCCCGAGGAAATCGAGCAGGTAATCAATCAGATAAGAGGAGTCAACGATTCTCTTGTAGTCGAGAGGGACGGCAAGCTGGTTGCCCTGGTAAAGTTCGATGACAATGTCATAAGCTGGAATCAGGAAAGGGAAGACAAGTTCTTCGAGAACCTTCAGGCAAAGAAGCAGGCTGTTCTTGAATACGTCAACAAGCATGTCAGCAAACAGTCCAAGATCGGAGAAGTCGAGGCAATGAAGGAAGACTTTGAGAAGACCGCGACCCAGAAGATACGAAGGTTCAAGTACAAGGACAAAAAAGACTACGACAACGAAACAGACGAAGACGTGAACAAGAAATAACAACAGTAAACAGAGACGTTCATCATGCTGGGAACAATAGTCAACACGGCCTGCATACTCGCAGGGAGCTGCCTCGGATCGCTGATCAAGAAAGGTATCCGGCCCGAGGTGCAGAAAGTAATGTTCACAGCGATGGGTCTTGCATCTCTGGGACTGGGATTCAATGCTTTCATCGAGCATTTCGGTCAGAGCGAATATCCCGTCCTGTTCATAGTCAGCCTGGCAGTCGGAGGATTGGCCGGGACAGCGATGAACCTGGACGGAAGATTCAAGAATCTGATAGACAGGCACTCCGGAGAGCAAGATGATGGCTCGGACAGGAAAGGAGGACTGGCCAAAGGACTTTCGACATGTCTGCTGCTGTTCTGCATCGGAACATTCTCGATCGTGGGTCCAATGAACAGCGCACTCTATGGTGACAACACCTTCCTGTTTACGAATGCCACACTGGATCTGATCACCTCCACCGTCTTCGCGACTACCTATGGAATCGGAATCGCTGCTGCCGCTCCTGTCTTGTTCTGCTGGCAGGGGATGTTCTATCTGATTGCCACACTGGCAGGAAGCGTGATTCCAGATGCGCTCATCCACGAGATAATAGCAGTCGGAGGCCTGCTGATTGTGGCATCAGGTCTGAGCCTCCTTGAGCTCAAGGACTGCAAATCACTGAATCTGCTTCCATCATTGCTGGTTCCGGTGATCTTCTTCCTTGTAAAACTGCTGTTTCAATAATGACATTCATTGATGTTTCTGAACATGAGAAATAGAATCCTTACAGTTCTTCTGCTTGCATTGGTGTTTCTGACAGTGCAAAGCAACACCGCGGACGCCAGAAAGAAGCCACTGATCGGAATCACCTGCGGAGGCAGCATTGAAGTCAGCGGAATAGAAAATTCCTATGCTGAAGCGATCTTGAAGGCAGGAGGGATTCCGATGCTTATTCCATGTATCGGGACACACATCCCCGTTGAAGAACTGCTCAAGAAACTGGATGGAATAATATTCACTGGAGGAGAGGACTGCAATCCAGCAATGTATGGAGAGGAAGCGATCCCTCAACTTGGAACGGTAAATGATCACCGTGATTCCTCTGACCTTGCTTTAGCGAAGGTAATTCTGGGTTCCAAGATTCCGGTCATGGCGATATGCCGTGGCTCTCAGTTCATCAATGTAGCATGCGGAGGGACGCTGTATCAGGATCTGCCGACACAGAAAGGGGTCGAACACGCCCAGGCGGTGCCAGTGAACATGCCGTCGCATGGCATCACCATAGCAGACGGATCGATACTCGGCAAGGTGATGAAAGTCAGCAAGGCAGATGTGAATTCTACGCACCACCAGGCAGTCAAGGAAATAGGAAAAGGGCTTGAGGTGATTGCGGTTTCAACAGATGGTGTAGTGGAAGCCTATCAGAATGAAGGCAAAGGCCAGACAATACTTGGAATGCAGTTCCATCCGGAATGGTTGCTGGAAAAAAACATTGAATGGCTGGCGATCTTCAAGTGGTTTGTACAGGAAGCCAGATAAGAGGCAAGAAATAAACGACAATCAAGGTTATGGGATCACGCTTTTCAGCAAAGATGACAGCAGTGACTGCAGCACTGCTCTTTCTCTGCATCGGAATGGATGCAAAGAAACCTCTGATAGGAATCTCATGTGGTGGCGGCCAAGGCAAAAGCACAGCGAACAACAGCTACGTCCATGCAGTGACACAGGCCGGAGGCATACCTGTCTTGCTGCCATGCACAGAAGACATGAGGGTGATCGAAGGAACTGTCTCGAGACTGGATGGGATTGTCTTCACTGGAGGTGAGGATTACGATCCTGCAATCTACGGAGAAGAGAGGATTCCCGAACTTGGAGAAGTCAACGGATTCCGTGACACAAGTGACATTGCCTACGCAAGAGAAGCGATAAGACAGAAAAAACCGATTCTGGGAATATGTCGTGGTGAGCAGCTTCTGAACATCGTTGCAGGGGGAACTCTCTACCAGGATCTTCCCTCTCAGAAAGGAGTGTATCACAGGCAGAAGACATCAAGCATCAATCCGACCCATGACATAGTGGTAGAGAAGAACTCAATACTTTACGAAATAATGGGATCTGACACACTGAGTGTCAATTCCTTCCATCACCAGGCTGTGAAGGAACTGGGAAATGGGCTTGAATTGGCAGCAGTTGCCACAGATGGAGTGGTAGAGGCATTCCAGAGTGAAGGACGGAATCCAAAGATTCTGGCAGTACAGTTCCATCCAGAAGGACTGCTGTGCGGAGATGAGGCCTGGACGGCAATCTTCGAATGGCTTGTCAGAAAAGCCAGATAAAGATTTTATTTCGGCTTTGCCTAACAGCCGGTGATCCCGGAAAATACGACATAAAGAAAGAGGACGACCTCCAAGTCTAAGACTTGTCAGTCATCCTCTCAGTTTATGACAAAGGCCGTATTACTCAGCGACAACCCCTACCTTGAGAGTAGCCTTGACTGCCTTGTAGCACTTTACAACTGCCTCGTACTCGCCAACTGACTTGATCTCAGGGAGAGTGATGTTCTTCTTGTCAGCCTCGATGCCGACTGCCTGAAGAGCCTCGGCGACCTGAGCAGATGTTACAGAACCATAGATCTTGCCAGTCTCGCTTACCTTTACGGCAACCTTTACAGGTGTTGCAGCGATCTTGGCAGCAAGAGCCTCAGCGTCAGCGATGAGTTTTGCCTCCTTGTGAGCTCTCTGGCGGATGGTCTCTTCACGCATCTTGAGTGCAGAAGATGTTGCTGCAATTGCATATCCCTGAGGGATAAGATAGTTCTGAGCGTAACCAGACTTTACTTCTACCACATCACCGGCCTCGCCGAGATTGGCAACTTCTTTCTTCAAAATGATTTTCATAATTGCGCTCTCCTGTTTTACTTAAGAAGGTCGGTAACATAAGGAAGCAATGCAATTGAGCGAGCCCTCTTGACTGCCTGTGCGACCTTTCTCTGGAACTTGAGTGAAGTACCGGTGATACGGCGAGGAAGAATCTTGCCCTGCTCGTTGAGGAACTTCTTGAGGAACTCAGGATCCTTGTAATCGACATACTTGATGCCTGCCTTCTTGAAACGGCAGTACTTCTTCTTTCTGACCTCTACTGTAGGAGGATTGAGATAACGGATTGCACCGTTCTGTGCGTCATTCTGTGCCATAGTGATTTTCCTCCTTGATTAAGCGTTTTCAACCTCTGATGCAGGAGCAGCCTCAGCAGCAGGCTCAGCCTTTACGGCAGCAGCCTTTGCAGCCTTGTTCTCTCTTCTCCTGGCAGCGTATGCGACAGCATTCTTGTCAAGAGCCACAGTGATGAACCTGATGATTCTCTCATCACGGAAATACTGGGTCTCAAGAGTCTCGATGAATGCAGGCTCAGCCTGGAACTGGATAAGATAGTAGAATCCTGAAGTCTTGTGCTGGATAGGATAAGCCAGCTGACGGAGACCCCAGTCCTCTTCATACACGACCTCACCGCCATTGTCAGCGATAAGCTTGGTGTACTTTGCAACCGCTTCCTTCATCTGTTGGTCAGACAAAACGGGAGTAGCAATGAAAACGGTTTCGTACTGTTTTAACATTTGACGTAATTGTTTGATAATAAATAAAATGCAGTCCCCGAAGAGCAAAAAGCCGCTTCAAGGGACTGCAAAAGTACGAATTATTTTCCTAAAAAACAAGCAGTTACTTTTCCGGAATGTTCTCCAGGACAGCCACAAGGAACTTCCAGACCATCTCGACAGTGTCAATCCTGACTCTTTCATCCGGAGAGTGCGGATGCACGATGGTAGGTCCGATTGAAACCATCTCCCAGTTAGGATACTTCGCACCCATGATGGCACATTCGAGACCTCCATGTGTGGCTGTGATCTTGAGATCCTTGGAGAAAAGTTTCCTGTAGGTGTCCTCAAGAATCTTTATCATCGGTGTTCCAAGGACAGGAGTCCAGCCGCTGTAGCCACCGGAAGTGGTGTATTTTGCTCCTGCAAGTTCAAAGACGCTTTCAATTGCATCAGAGAGAGCCATCTTGGCAGCATCGATCGAACTGCGGGTAAGCGATGTCACGGTCAGATGTCCCTTTTCCGTGCGCACCATAGCCATGTTGGTGGAAGTCTCAGTGAGTCCCGGAAGAGTGTCGCTCATCCTCTCGACACCATGAGGACAGGCAAGGATTGCCTTGACAGCCCTGGAGATCACCTTCGGACTGATGTACCTGGATGCAGGAGATGAGAGCTTCTCATAGACAAGAGCGGCGTCAGGATCGGAATACTGATACTCGAACTTGCTTTCAGCGAACTTTGCCTCGACCAGAGACTTGACTTTGCGTGAAGCGGAGGATGGAACGAGTATTTCAGCCTGAGCCTCGAAAGGAATCGCATTGCGGAGAGAACCGCCTGCGATGGAAGCGACCTTGACGTCATATTCGGAAATCAAGGCATTGAGGATCCGGCAGAGAATCTTGTTGGCATTGCCGCGGAAGAGGGAAATGTCCATTCCGGAATGGCCTCCTTTCAGTCCCTTGACTGTAATCCTGTAGCCGACATAGCCTTCAGGAGTCGCATAGGTTCTGTACTGGAAATCCGCCTGGCCATTGAGACCGCCGGCGCATCCGGTGCAGAGTTCGCCCTCATCCTCGGAATCGAGATTGAGGAGGATGTCGCCCTTGAGGACTCCGGGCTCGAGGGAAGTGGCTCCGGTCATGCCGGTCTCCTCATCGTAGGTGACAAGAACCTCGAGAGGTCCATGCTTCAGGCTCTTGTCCTGAAGGACTGACAGGGCAAGGGCGATGCCTATTCCGTTGTCGGCGCCGAGAGTGGTTCCCTTCGCACCGACCCATCCGTCCAGGACCTGGGTTTCGATAGGATCGGTCAGGAAGTCATGCACAGTCTCGGCAGTCTTCTGAGGGACCATGTCCATGTGTGCCTGCATGATTACTCCCTTGCGGTTTTCCATTCCTTTGGTGGCAGGCGCCGTGAAAATTATGTTGCCTGTCTTGTCTCTTCTGACATCGATTCCGTTGTCCTTGCCCCATTGGAGAAGGTACTCCTGCACCTTGCCCTCATGCTTGGACGGACGAGGGACTCTTGTAAGGCCATAGAAATTTTCCCACACAGCCTTCGGTTGAAGATCCTTTATTGTCATTTCTTCTAGAATTTAATTGTTTTCAAAAAATCATTTTCCGAGCGGGAAGTAACATTCTGTACCAAGTTGATAGACAGCGATCCTGTCCTGAAGGATAGGGTTGACGCCATCCGTGAGTTTCACCTTGCAGATGGCAGGGACTCTGTACACTGCGACAGTGCCCTTGGATGCGACTCCCTTTCCTTCAGCATCTTCGATCTTCTGAGCTTCGAGTTCCAGCACATAAGGACTGCCGGAGACATTGTCCGAAGCGACTATTCCTTCCGTGTCGGAAAGTCTGAAGGCGATGTATTTCTGGCTCTTCCTGTCCCTCTCAGGGACGACGTCACACTTCAAAGTCTGAGTCTGGTACTCGCTGTAACCGATGAAAAGAGACATATACTCCTTTTCGAGAGCCTCGATCTCAGCAAGAGCAGAGCCCATGGCCTCTCCGCTGTAGGTGGCGTCAGTGTCTCCGGTGACTATCTGGATTCTCTTCTTCCTGAGGTCGAAGATCGTGTTGGCAGCCTCCTGAGCACGCTGTTCAAGACTCTTCTGTACAACCATGTTCTGCTGGACGCCTACCCTGTTGAAGGAAGCATCCTCCTTGACGCCCCTGTAAAGAGTCGTGGCCTCGGAAGTGAGGTTTGAACTTACGCCCTTGTCGGAGAAATCAGCTCCTGACTGGGAGGCGAACCGCCACTGCGAAGCTTCACCGAAACTGCCGTCGGAAACTGCGATGAGCCCCTGCGAGCACAATGAAAGGAAAGAAGAACTTCCCTTGTCCGCATTGAGATAATATCTGGCAGACTGGTCAGCTTCGATGGTAGGAGTCATCTTGACGCTGCTCAGATGGCAGGTTGTGCCATCCTCCTCGCGGGCTTCCACACCAAGGTATTTCTGGGCATATCTTGCATAAGGGCCGGCATAGAAGTATTCCTTTACGGCCTCGACCTCGAAAACTATAGTAGTCTGAGGGAGGGCGTAGGAGACCGTTCCGTAGGCATCCTGCGCCGATGCGCCCGATCCCAGTCCTGCCGCAGCAACTGCAAGGCAGGCTGATGTGATGATTCTGATTGTTTTCATATTCATTGATTGTTTCTGTTTGCTATTTCTTCCACCTGTTGTGAGTCCAGAGATAGTTCCATGGAGTCTTTTCCAGATCAGCTGCGAGTAGGTCATAGTACTCCTGCATGATGTCGTGAGGAGTCCTTGAGGAAGCATCCTTGCAGATTTCTCTGAATCTCCACTCATAATGTCCGCGCGAAACCGGACAGAGATTCATATAAAGGACGCTGAACCCGAACTTGCAGGCGATTGATGCGGCTCCGAGCATTGTCTTGGTCTTCTGATGCATGAAGGTCACGTCATCGTCAGCAGTGGAGAACTTGTAAGGGCACTGGTCAGTCGGAAAGACATAGACCATCTTCCGGCCACGGTTAGCCAATGCAAAACGGAGGATGGACTGCGACTCTACATAAAGTTTGTAGTCCTTTCCTGCAGGAGCACAGCGGTTCTCCTTCAGGATCCGGTCCCACATCTCGCTCTTGAGCTTCTTGTAGATGGTGACGAAATTGGCTTTGCTCACCTTCCCGGCCGAAGCGTCAGACTCGGAGACGTTTTCACGATAGTCATAGGATTCGAAACCGCCGACAAGTTCCCAGTTTCCGCAATGAGAATTCATGACAATGACCCCGGGGCTGTCTGAATAGGCTTGCTCGAAGACCTCGAAATCCTTGAACTCGACAAGATGCTGTTTCCTGAGACGTTCCGGATTGCGGCATCCGCCGAACCAGACCGCCTCTGCGATGAGATCCCCGAAATGCCTGTAGAACTGGTCGGAGACAGCCTTGAGTTCCTTGTACTTCTTTTCAGGGAAAGCTCTGGCCAGATTGGTCATGACAAGGTCACGGCGATAGCGCAGGACACTTTTTGCAAGCCATGAAAGGAAGCCGGCGAAGAAGTAGTGCACCCTCAACGGGAGCATGGAGAGCAGTCTCAGCAGCCCCCTTGCAATCGTCGTTCCTATTCCGGTCAAGCAATTCATGTCGCAATCACTCCATTTTTACAAAAATAGCAAATTGGGATGAATATTCACACTTCAGGATGGGAAATTGTTTGTCCGAGGCAAGACTCGCTTTTTTGGGAAATTGCCGTCTTTTGCGTAATTTAGTAGTCTGATCCGGAAAGATAAAAACCAAATAAAGATAAAGAATATGTTCAAGAACCATCCAAAAGGTCTGCTTGCAGCAGCCTTGAGCAACATGGGAGAGAGATTCGGCTACTACATCATGAACGCCGTGCTGGTTCTCTTCCTCTGCTCCAAGTTCGGAATCTCAGACCAGGCAAGCGGAATGATCTACTCCGTCTTCTACTGCGGAATCTACGTGCTCAGCCTCGTCGGAGGAATAATCGCCGACAGGACACAGAACTACAAGGGAACGATCCAGGCCGGACTCATCATCATGGCCCTCGGCTATGTCTGTCTGGCCATTCCGGTGACCGCCACCGCCTCAAACGGAGGATGGCTGCTGCCTGCCACATGTCTGTTCCTCCTCATGATAGCGTTCGGAAACGGTCTCTTCAAGGGAAACCTCCAGGCACTGGTCGGACAGCTGTATGACAACTTCGAGGCAGAAGAAGCCAAGAAAGGTCCCGAGGCTCTCAAGGCAGCTCAGGAAAAGCGCGACTCAGGATTCCAGATCTTCTACGTCTTCATCAATGTAGGAGGACTCATCGCACCATTCGTCGCTCCCCTGCTCAGGAGCTGGTGGCTGAAGACTCATGACCTTCTCTACAATGCAAGCCTTCCTTCCCTCTGCCATCAGTACATCGACAATGCAGGGAACATGACTGCAGAACAGATGCAGAACCTGAGCAATCTGGCAGCCCAGGTCACCACAAGCGGAACTCCGGTCACCGACATGGCAGCCTTCTGCGGCGCCTATCTCAAGGTCTTCAATGAAGGAATCCACTACTCGTTCTTCGCTTCCGTGGCAGCGATGCTGATTTCGCTGGTGATCTTCCTGCTCACTAAGAAGATGCTGCCGGCCCCTGCCAGGAAAGAGGCTAAGGAGAACGTCGGGTACACCGAAGAAGAGAAGGTTGCAATGGCAAAGGAAATCAAGCAGAGGCTCTACGCTCTCTTTGCAGTCCTGGGTGTCTGCGTGTTCTTCTGGATGAGCTTCCACCAGAACGGCCAGTCACTCTCTTTCTTCGCACGTGACTTCATCAACACGAGCAAGATAGCCCCTGAAGTCTGGCAGTGCGTCAATCCGTTCTTCGTGATTGTCCTGACCCCGGTGATCATGGCGATATTCGCAGCTCTGAGCCGCAAGGGCAAGGAAGTGTCGACGCCGAAGAAGATCGCCATCGGCATGGGAATCACAGGACTGGCCTACCTTTTCCTCGTGATCTTCTCCCTTGCAAGCGGTTATCCTTCAGGAGAAGGATTCCGTCAGATGCCTGTTGCAGATGCTACTGCGATGAAAGCCGGTCCATGGGTGCTGATCCTCACTTATTTCTTCCTGACGGTAGCCGAACTGTTCATCTCCCCTCTCGGACTCTCATTCGTCTCCAAGGTGGCACCGAAGAACATGCAGGGACTTTGCCAGGGACTGTGGCTCGGGGCTACAGCATTGGGCAACCTCTTCATCTGGATAGGGCCTGTCATGTACAACGCATGGCCGATCTGGAAGTGCTGGCTTGTCTTCCTGGTCATCTGCATCATCGCGATGAGCGTGATGCTCGGAATGGTCAGATGGCTTGAAAAAGTCACGGCGGCATAAACGATAAAACTGCACTGAATATGTTCAAAGGACAACCTAAAGGTCTTTATGCTCTTGCGCTCGCCAACACCGGTGAGCGCTTCGGGTACTACACTATGATCGCAGTCTTTTCACTCTTTCTGGGAGCCAACTTCGGCCTCACAGAAGGACAGGCCGGACTGATCTACAGCGTGTTCCTGGCATTGGTATATTTCCTGCCCGTAGTGGGAGGAGCGCTTGCCGACAGGTTCGGCTACGGAAAGATGGTCACAATCGGGACGGTGATAATGTTCCTGGGCTACCTGGTGCTGTCGATTCCTCTTGGAGGAAACACCCTGGCTCTCACTGTAATGGCCGTAGCTCTCTTCCTCATAAGTTTCGGCACAGGCCTCTTCAAAGGCAATCTGCAGGTCATGGTAGGAAATCTCTACGATGCCCCCGAGTATGAGGAAAAGCGCGACTCGGGCTTCTCGCTCTTCTACATGGCGATCAACATCGGAGCGCTCTTCGCACCGACAGCGGCAATAAAGATCAAAGCCTGGGCGGAATCGATCGGATACTCGTCCAACGATGCCTACCACTTCTCCTTTGCCGTGGCATGTGCGGCGTTGATTGTCTCGATGCTGATCTACTATGCCTTCAGAAGCACTTTCAGGCATGTCGAAGGAGGAAAGAAGAAAGAAGGAGCGGCTGAAGAGTCGAAGGAACTGTCACCGGAGGAAACCAGGAGCAGGATAACATCCCTGTGCCTTGTCTTTGCCGTGGTGATCTTCTTCTGGATGGCATTCCAGCAGAACGGGCTGACTCTGACATTCTTTGCAGACCAGTTCACGGCGAAGAGCAGCACCGGAATCCAGAGCATGCTGTTCGACGTGGTCAACCTTCTGATGCTCATAGTGATCGTATATTCAGGATTTCTCTTCTTCCAGAGTGATTCGAAGAAAGGAAAGTGGCTTTCAGTCGCAGCAGTGATCGCAGCATCGGCAGTCCTTGTCTGGAAATACACAAGGCTGGATGGCGCGGTTGAGATATCCGCCCCTATCTTCCAGCATTTCAACCCTTGCTTCGTGATCGCACTCACCCCTGTCAGCCTTGCAATCTTCGGATCGCTGGCAGCAAAAGGCAAGGAGCCTTCCGCTCCGAGAAAGATAGCCTACGGAATGCTCGTGGCAGCCGCAGCCTATGGGCTGATGGTACTGGCATCGACAGGGCTCAACACACCTGAAATGCAGAAAGCGGCCGGAGACGCCGGAACATTCGTTTCTCCGAACTGGCTGATCGGCACTTATCTGATTCTCACATTCGGGGAATTGCTTCTCAGCCCTATGGGAATATCCTTCGTCTCGAAGGTGGCTCCTCCGAAGTACAAGGGTCTGATGATGGGAGGCTGGTTCCTCGCGACAGCAATAGGAAACCTTCTGGTCCAGGTCGGCGGACATCTCTGGGGTTCGATTCCTCTCTGGATTGTCTGGGCCGTGTTCATGGTGCTCTGCCTTGTTTCAGCGGCATTCATGTTCTCCATGATGAAGAAGATAGAAGCCACGACGGAATAGTTCATTTCAGATGGATGCAGAGACAATCGAGCAACTTGTCCGCTGGGCTGACACCTACAACGACAGGCAGTACTTCAAGGAGGACCCGATAATCTTCCCGACAAGGTTCCTGGAACTGAATCGGGCCGGTCGGTGTTCTGCGAAAGACATCGAGGTCTCCGCAATCTTCGCCGCCCATTTCGCATGGGGACGGAGGGCAATGATCGTCAGGGACTGCAACAGGCTTTTCGAAGAGATGGACTGGAAGCCCTACGACTACGTCATGAAAGGAGTGTGGAGAGATGACAGTCAGAGCATCCACCGTACAGTGAAGTGGAGCGAGGTTGCCCTGATCTGTTCAAGGCTCAGGACTGTTTTCGAAAGCATGGACAGCCTTGAACCTCTCACCCAGTCAGAAATGCGGACAAGAATCTTCGGACAGAAGGAAGCCCCCAAAGCACCTGACAAGAAGATCAACATGCTGCGCAGATGGATGGTCAGGGATGATGGGAAAGTCGATCTAGGAATATGGAAGGACACGGATCCGTCCGGTCTGCTGATTCCGCTCGATGTGCATGTGCACGACGTGGCGGCAAGCCTTGGGCTGACAGCCAGGAAGCAGAAGGACCTGACGACAGTCCAGGAGATAACAGACGCCTTTTCAAATATTTTCCCGGGAGATCCTTGCAAGGGCGATTTCGCCCTTTTCGGCTATGGTGTCACACACCCGAAGGAAAAGAAGGCGCGCGAAGGACAGTAACAGCTGGCAATGATGCCGAGGATGTACATAATTTCAGGCTGCAACGGGGCAGGAAAGACGACTGCATCGTACGATATCCTGCCACGGATGTTCAGTTGCAGCCAGTTCGTGAACTCGGATGAATTTGCAAAGGGGCTGTCCCCTTTCAATCCTGCCAGCGCGTCAGTCACCGCAAGCCGTCTGATGCTCCTCAGGACAAGGATGCTGATTGAAACCAGGAAAGACTTCTGCATCGAGACTACCTTGGCAACAAGGTCGCTGATCCGCACGATTGACGAGGCTCACAGGAATGGGTATTCAGTGATGGTTCTGTACCTATGGATAACGTCACCGGAACTTGCGATTGAAAGAGTGCATGCAAGAGTGATGGCCGGAGGACACCACATAGACGATGCTACAGTAAGAAGACGCTACTGGACGGGGCTGCATTATCTTTTCAGGGAATACATGCCGGTCTGCGACAGATGGATGATTGCCGACAACACGACAGCGCCATTCCGGACAGTGGCAGAGGGTTCGAAGGAAGATGGTGTCAGGATTTCGGATCCAGAGACGTTCAGCAAGATACAAGGAATGCATACAGACTACGAAAAGAAACTTATTCAGGAAGACAAGAAGAAAAGATAGCGATGTTCAGGACAAAGAATCACTACACAGAACTGTTCAATGTGACCGACAGGCAGCTGGAGAGACTGGCAGCCAGCGGACTTGAAAGAGGAGGAAGCTTCTGCGACCTGTTCTTTGAGAACACTGTCTGCAATGACCTGCTTCTAAGGGACGGTGTCGTTTCATCTGGAGGATTTCACATAGACTCCGGTGTGGGAATACGTGTGCTCGATGGCGAAAAGACAGGGTATGCCTATTCGGAAAGCACGGACCAAGCCGCAATGGCTGAAGCTGCGGTTGCTGCAGCGATGATTGCAGGAGGAAGGAAAGGCGGAGCCCGACAGGTCAGATGCTCGCAGATGCCGCTGCCGGAAGATACCTGCCCATGGGAAAAAGACTGGGCGGACATGGAAGCAAGGATGTACGTACCCTATATGGAAAGGCTGCAGCAGAAGATTTCCGGAAAAGACCCGAGGGTCGCGAAGGTGATGGTCTCGCTTCACTGGCAGAACAGCGACATACTGATGTTCAATTCTTATGGTGAACTCACCTACGACACAAGACCGCTGGCCAGCCTGGGTGTTTCAACAGTGTTCAGCAAGGACGGAAAGATCGAGAACAACTACACCTCCAGAAGCTACCGCTGCGGAGCGGAAATGCTGACAGAAAGTCTGCTGGAAGAACTTGCAGAGGACGCTGTCCATGGAATAGATGACAGATTTGCGGCAAAGAGGCCAAAAGGAGGCCAGATGCCGGTGGTGATGGGCGCAGGAGCATCAGGAATCCTGCTGCACGAGGCCATGGGGCATGCCTTCGAGGCCGACTTCAACAGGAAGGGGCAGTCGATCTTCTCAGACAAGATGGGAAGCCGGATCTGTTCGGAAGGAATCTCCATAGTGGACGACGGCACACTTCTTCACAACAGGGGTGCAGTGAACTTCGACGACGAAGGAGTACCCGGACAGAAAACCTACATGGTCAAGAATGGAGTACTGACTTCCTACCTGCATGACAGGATCAGCGCCGGATATTATGGCGTGGCGCCGACCGGGAACGGCAGGAGAGAAAGTTTCCGCTACGCACCGATTCCACGCATGAGGACCACCTACATGGAAAGCGGCAATGCAAGGAAGGAAGACCTGATCGCATCTGTCGGCAAAGGATTGTACGTTGATGAATTCGCGAACGGCCAGGTGCAGATAGGAGAAGGAGATTTCACCTTCTTCGTCAAGAGCGGCTACCTGATTGAAAACGGTCGTCTCACGCAGCCGGTCAAGGACATCAACATCATAGGCAACGGGCCGCAGGCGCTGGCGGACATTGTGGGCGTAGGCGACGATCTGAAGATAGACAATGCCACATGGACCTGCGGCAAAGGGCAGAGTTGTCCTGTGTCACAGGGAATCCCTACCGTCCTGGTCAAGAATCTTACAGTTGGAGGAGAATAGTCATGGAAGAGATGACAGGAATGCTGACAGCGCAGGAAATCACTGCAGCAAGGAAAGCATTGGAGACAGCGCTCGGACTGGGTGCACAGAAGGCGAGGGTGACGGTGAACAAAAGTCTCATGGAACTGTTCGGCACACTGAACGGAGAACTGGACAAGGTCAGCCACTGTCTTGACAGGTCGATGATGGTCTGCCTGTTCGTGGATGGGAGATTCGGAAGTTTCTCGACGAACAGGTTGAATGAGGATGAACTTTACAGTTTCCTTGCAGGTGCAGTCTCGATGACAAGGATGCTGGCTCCAGACGAATGCAGGGACCTGCCTGACCCTGAAAGGACTGCAAAAGACGCGAAATATGGTGACGATCTGGGTCTCTGCGACCATGAATATTCAGCGATGACGGCAGACAGAAGGCTGAACATGGCGCTGGACGCCGCCATATTCAAGAAACACGAAGGAGAAGGTCTGGTCTCGGAAGAGGGTGAGTACTCAGATTCGATTCTTGACACGCTCATACTTGACTCGAACGGGCTGGAATGCAGGCATACGGAGACATCTTTTGAATATGGTGTCGAAGTCACATGGCAGGATGCCGGCGGAAACAAGTTCAGCGGCTACTGGTGGGATGCTTCACCATTTCTGGGATCACTGAAGACAGAGGACTGCGGTGAAACTGCTCTGAAAAGGGCCATGGCACAGTCCGGCCACAGCAAGGTGGAATGCGGGAAATACATGATGGTCGCAGACAACGAATGTTCCAGCAGACTGGTGACGCCGTTGCTCAATGCTCTTGGAGGATATTCCCTCCAGCAGAAGAATTCCTTCATGCTGGACACCTTGGACAGGAAGGTGCTCCCGGAGTGGCTTGACATCATCGACAAGCCGCGCACGGTCGGAGAGACAGGTTCAAGACTGTTCGACTCAGAAGGAGTCGCCGCGACAGAAAGGCCGATAATAGAGAAGGGAGTGGTGAAGGAATATTTCATCAACACCTACATGTCCAGGAAAATGGGCATTGAACCGACGATCGAAGACGTGACAAGACCGGCAATCCCTGCCGGCCATGCACCTTCATTCCCTGCCCCGGAGACATACGACAAGGATGGAATCATGAAGATGCTCGGAGAAGGAATCCTGGTGACAGGATTCAACGGAGGCAACAGCAACTCTGCCACAGGCGACTTTTCATTCGGAATCGAAGGCTTCTATTTCAAGGATGGCAGGATAGTCCATCCGGTCCGTGAGATGCTCATGACCGGCAATCTTCTGACACTTTGGAACAATCTTGTGGCATCTGGAAACGATTACAGGCTTTGCAAGTCAAAACTTATTCCTACCTTAGCATTCTCAAATGTTGAATTCAGTGCCTGATGCAAAGGCATGACATCGAAAAAGCGATAAATATGAAAATAGAAAAGAACAAAGTCGTCGAACTTGCGTACGAACTCACGGTCGAAGGAAACCTTGCGGACAAGGCTACCTCTGAAATGCCTCTTGACTACATCCAGGGAACGAACATGCTTCTCCCGGACTTCGAGGCAAATCTGGAAGGCAAAGAGCCGGGAGATGCCTTTGAATTCACTCTGAGCCCGGAAAAAGGCTACGGAATGCCGGATCCGGGGATGGTTCTTGACCTGCCAAAGACAGCCTTCATGCTGGAGGGCAGGATCCATGAGGAACTCCTTGTAGTCGGCAAGGTGATTCCGATGCTGAACAATCTCGGGAATGTCGTTCAAGGAACGGTGCGTGAAGTCAAGGAAGACCTTGTCACGATGGATTTCAACCATCCTCTCGCCGGCAAGACATTGAATTTTTCAGGCACGGTGCTGACTGTCAGGGACGCTACGGAAAAAGAGTTGAACGAAGGACTGCACGGAGAATATCTTCCTCCGGAAGAAGGTGGACATCATTGCTGTCACGGCAAGGGTGGATGCCACAAGGGAAAGAAAGAAGGTGACGGCTGCTGCCACAAAGGGGAAGGAGGCTGCCACAAAGAGGATGATGGATGTGGCTGTGGCCAGGAAGGAGGCTGCCACTGCGAGGAAAAGTAACCATTGGACACCATCATAAGCATGCGCACAGCTGTAGTCATACTCAACTGGAACACGAAGGACTTCCTTAAGAAGTTCCTCCCGCCTCTTGTCAGTTCGATGCCGGAAGGTGCGGAAGTGATTGTCGCAGACAGCGCTTCCACAGACGGATCGATGGAGATGATGAGAGAGGAATTTCCAGACGTCAGACAAGTCAGGCTGGATGACAACTACGGATTCACGGGAGGCTACAACAGGGCTTTCAAGGCAGTCTGCGAAATGCCGGAAGCGACTGACCTGGAGTACTTTGTCCTGATCAACTCGGACATTGAAGCAAGGAATGGCTGGCTCGAGCCGCTGATTGCATGGATGGATTCTCACAAGGACTGCGCGGCATGCGCTCCGAAACTCCACTCTTACTTTGACAATGACAGATTCGAATATGCCGGAGCAGCGGGCGGTTTTCTGGACAGGTTCGGCTACCCGTTCTGCCGCGGAAGGGTGCTGAAGAGAGTGGAGAAGGACCGTGGCCAGTACGACCAGCCTGCGGATGTATTCTGGGCAACCGGCGCATGCCTGATGGTCCGCAAAGAGGAATATTCAAGGATGGGAGGTCTGGACGACAGGTTCTTCGCGCACATGGAAGAGATTGACCTCTGCTGGAGGATGCAGCTCGAGGGCAAGAGAATCTGCGTCGTTCCGCAATCTGTAGTCTGGCATGTCGGAGGCGGCACTCTGCCCAACGACTCCCCATGGAAGCTGAAGCTCAACTACAGGAACAATCTGCTGATGCTGCAGAACAACCTCGCAAAGACATATTCCCTGCAGGAAGTCCGGGAACTCACTCCAGACAAGGCTGCAAGAAAGGCTCTGCGCAAGGCATCCGGCACGATCTTTATGCGCGAAATGCTGGACTGCGCCAGTGCGCTGGTGTATCGGATGACAGGAAAGAAGGACTGCAGCAAGGCAGTCTTTGAGGCGCACAGGGAATTCAAGGCAATGGGACGGAACCCTGACGTGTCCGAAATAGAGAAATATGCATCATCGCACAGGACAATAACTCCGCCAAGGCTCTATGGCAGATGGATAGTACCGACTGCAATGATGAAAGGTAACGGAATTTTTGAATATCTAAGGAAAGACATATGAAGATAGTGATCCAAGGGGCAGGTGAAGTAGGCTCGCATCTGGCAAAGATGCTGAGCAGGGAAGCCAACGAAATCACCGTAATCGATGACAATGCAGACAGACTGATGAGTCTGGACTCAAGCATTGACATTTCGACAATCCAAAGCGCTCCATCATCGCTGAAGGGCATGAGGGAGGCAGATGTACAGCATGCTGACCTGTTCATTTCAGTCGTTCCGTTCGTGCCGCAGGAAGTGAACATCGTAAGCGCGCTCCTGGCCAGAAACCTGGGAGCCGCGAAGGTTACAGCGAGAATCGATGACAATGAATTCCTCACTCCGGAGAACAGACTGCTGTTCAAGCAGATGGGCATCGAGCTGATGTTCTACCCGGAAAGGCTTGCGGCAGATGAGATCTACGATCTCCTCAAACATTCCTCTTCGGTCGAATCAATGGATTTCGCTCGCGGAAAACTTCAGATCGAGGCATTCCGGCTGGACGAGGACTCCCCTCTTCTGGACATGAAGATCGCCGAATTCGCTGCAATCACTTCCAAGGCTGAACTTCAGTTCAGGGTTATAGCAATCACCAGAGGAGGCAGGACAATCATCCCTAAATTCGACACCAAGCTGGCTTACCATGACCTCGTCTTCATCGTTGCGACAAAGGAAGGAATTGCCTATCTCAGGAAATATCTCGGCCAGAACACCATTGAAGTGGACAAGGTGATGATTCTGGGAGGCTCTAAGATTGCGGAACTGGCGGCAGACCAGCTCAGCAAGAAGATCAGCCACATCAAGATAATCGAAAAGGACAAGGAACGCGGCATGGTGCTTTCGGAAAAGCTGGATGACAACGTTCTGCTTGTCACGGGTGACGGAAGAAATTCTGATTTCCTCCTGGAAGAAGGAATCAAGGACTATGATGC
>R14__coassemble_895_pt1 | contig 17293 bp, 15 predicted proteins | sample R14__metabat2_high_PE_037 | metagenome-assembled genome bin R14
GTCTGCGCCTTGCGCGGAGACTCGACGATTACTAGATTCTTTCCTTCCATTCTGACAATGTTCTAAGTAAGTTTTTCTATAGCAGGTTGGTTTGCAGTCTGCAAAGTAAGCCACAAACAAAGCAATTTTCCAAATTTTGTTATAAATTTGTCTTTTACTATGACTGAAATGACCCGAAAGAAAATCATAAAGTGGTTCTGGATTCTCGTGACGTTTCCGGTAGCCCTTGTACTGTTCCTTGTCCTCCTGGTGTGGATGTTCGCCGACATCCCATCGTTCGAGGAATTGGAAAATCCTGACAACAAGCTTGCTACGCAAGTGATTGCCGAGGATGGCGAGATCCTTACCACCTTCCACATCGAGAACAGGACCTATGTCTCCTATGACGAACTGTCAGAGAATCTTGTCCATGCTGCCGTTGCGACGGAGGACGTCAGATTCTACAAGCATTCCGGAATCGATTTCAAGGGACTCGGCCGAGTTTTCTTCAAGACCATCCTCATGCACAACTCCAGTCAGGGAGGAGGAAGCACAATAACCCAACAGCTTGCCAAGACGCTCTATCCGAGGGCGGATGTCGGCAAGAAGATTCCTGGAATCTACCACATGCGCATGGTATGGATCAAGCTGAAGGAATGGATCACTGCCGTGAAGCTTGAGAGGGACTACACGAAAGACGAAATCATGACCATGTACCTGAATTCCATCTTCTTCGGAAGCAGCGCGTATGGAGTCAGGGCGGCCGCCGAGACGTTTTTCGGGAAGCTCCCAGCAGACCTCTCCATCGAGGAAAGCGCCATGCTCGTCGGGATGGTCAACAAGCCGACCAGATACAATCCTGCCATTAACCCGGACAAGGCCCTTGTCAGAAGGAACTTTGTCATCGGACAGATGGAAAAGGCAGGCTATTTCGATGACCTTGCCAAGACATCTGGAGTCAAGCCTTCCTACATCCGTGATTCAATAAGGCAGATTCCTATCGAACTTGACTATCAGGTCCAGGACCACAATGCAGGGCATGCACCTTATTTCAGGGACATGATCCGCCGTGTCATGACAGCGAAGAAACCGCACCGTTCAGACTATGATCTGCGGGAGGATTTCTCTGCCGATTCGCTTGCATGGGCCACGGACGAACTCTATGGATGGCTGGAAAAGAATCCAAAGACGGACGGCACCCTCTACGATCTTGACAAGGACGGTCTCAGGATCTACACCACCATCAACTACAAGATGCAGAAGTACGCCGAAGAGGCCGTCGAAGAAAGGATCAGAAGCCTTCAGAGTGATTTCTGGAAGGATCTCAGGGGGAAGACCAACAAGCCATTCTCCAATGACATCGACGAAGAGACACGCGAAAGGGTCATGCGCCAGGCTCGCAGATGGAGTGACCGCTACAGGATTCTCAAGAAGGAAGGTCTCAATGACTCTCAGATACTCAAGACATTCTCAGAGCCGGTGAAGATGCGTGTCTTTGCCTACAACAAGAAAGGCTACATCGACACCACGATGACTCCTGACGATTCCATCCGTTACTACAAATCCATGCTCAGGACTGCCTTTGTTGCAATGGAACCGGGCACAGGCCATGTCAAGGCCTATGTCGGCGGACCGAACTACCGTTATTTCAAGTATGACAATGTCCGTCAGGGTAAGCGTCAGGTAGGTTCGACGATCAAGCCTTTCCTCTACACCCTTGCAATGCAGGAAGGCATGACGCCATGCACGCAGGTCGTCAATCTTCCGCAGACATTCGTCACGGCGACAGGTGAGACCTGGACTCCGCGAAGCACGGATGCCGAGAAGTGGATCGGCAAGACTGTCACCCTGAAGTGGGGACTCACAAATTCTTCGAACAACATCTCTGCCTACCTGATGAAGCAGTTCGGACCGGAGGCCATGACGGACATGATGCGCAAGATGGGCATCCAGAGCCATGTGGATGAGGTTCCGGCACTCTGCGTAGGCCCTGCAGACCTTTCCCTGTGGGAGATGGTCGCTGCCTACAACACATTCCCGTCCAGGGGAGTGTACATCACTCCGCTTTTCGTGACCAGAATCGAGGACCGTCAGGGCAATGTGCTCAGTGAGTTCACAAACCGCAAGCGCGAGGCCATAGGCGAAGGTACGGCGTATCTTATGGTCAACCTGATGGAGGGTGTTGTCCAGGGCGGTACTGCAAGCCGTCTCCGCTACCGTTACAATCTCATGGGCGAGATTGCCGGAAAGACAGGTACGACAAATGACAATGCGGACGGATGGTTCATCGGCTACACTCCAACCCTTGTCGCAGGTGTCTGGACAGGTGCTGAGGACCGTCAGGTGCATTTCCAGTCCACTGCTTTGGGACAGGGTGCGCACATGTCCCTGCCGACATGGGGAATATTCATGAAGAAAGTCATTGCCGACGGCACTCTGGGAGTCTCTGCCGATGACAGGTTCATCGCTCCGGCAGGTGTTGTCGAGGGTCTTGGCTGCACGGGTGGCGACAACGATGCATCTGACAGCCAGCAGTCCAAGGCGGAGGAATACTATTTTGAATAATTTTATTTTAAGAATATGGGCAAGTACAAGAAGATAGCGGTAATCTATGGAAGCGACTCTTCCGAGTGGGAAGTTTCATGCCGCAGCGGAGAGTTCACTGCATCGCGCATTGACGGAACGCAGTACGATGTCTATGAGATTTTCGCTCGTTTCGGAAAGTGGTCGCTGGTGGCCATGAAGAAGAGAGACGCCATGAGAATACCGTTCCCGGAAGGATCGAGACCGGAAATCGACAAGACTGATTTCTCTGTCAAAGTCCTTGGGGAGAAAGTCAAGTTCGACTACGTTTACATCATGCAGCATGGCACACCGGGGGAGAGCGGCCTTCTTCAGGGCTATCTCGAAATGCTCGGAATCCCTTTCAGCAGCTGCAGCGCTTTCGTCTCGACTGTGGCTTTCGACAAGTTCGCATGCAAGAGCTATCTCAGGGATGTCGATTTCGTGAAATGCGCTCCCGATGTCTTTGTCCGTAACGGAATGGACCTTGACGAAATCTCATCCAAGGTCAAGGCCACTTTGAAGTTCCCGGTCTTCGTCAAGCCTACGGATGGCGGATCAAGTTTCGGAATCACCAAGGTCAGCAGGCCGGAGGATCTTGTCGAGGCAATCAAGTTCGCATTCTCTGAAGGTCCGACTGTAATAATAGAACAGGGTGTCTCAGGACGTGAGCTTACATGTGCGGCCTATGCCGGTCCCGAAGGAGTGAAGGCTCTTCCTGTGATCGAGATTGTGACAGAGAATGACTATTTCGACTATGATGCAAAGTACAACGGACACAGTCAGGAGATCTGTCCTGCGGCGATAGATGACAGCACAAGGGAACTTATCCATGGTACCAGCAAGAAGATCTATTCGCACCTCGGATGTTCGGGTGTGGTCAGGATTGACTACATTCTCACAGATGAGGGTCTGTACTTCCTTGAGGTCAACACCATTCCTGGCATGACCAGCGCATCTCTTGTCCCTAAGATGGTGCGGGCTGCCGGACTAGACATCACTGACTTCCTTTCCGGAATAATCGAGAATTCCTGAACAGACGTGCCATGCTGTTGAAAGATTTCCTCAGAGACGGCGCACGTTCCCTTGAATCCATCTACCCTGCCGAAGAAGCCCGCAGCATCATGCTGATGCTCTGCGAGGTCCGTCTCGGCACCAAGAGCTATACCCACATAGTCGAGCCTGAATATTCGGTCAAGCCGAAACTTCTGAAGCCACTTCAGGCTGATCTTGAAAGGCTTTCGGCCGGGGAACCTATCCAGTACGTGACCGGAAGGGCCGAATTCTGCGGCGAGTCCTTCAAGGTCAATTCCGACGTCCTTGTGCCAAGACCGGAAACTGAACTTCTGTGCCAGGAGGCCATAAAGGTCGGTTCCCGGATGGCAAGGATGCGGAAGGCTTTCGGAAAATCTGCAAGACCGGTCCGCATCCTTGACCTTTGCACCGGATCCGGCTGCATCGCATGGACCATGGCTCTGAACATCCCTGGCTCGGAAGTGGTTGGCGTTGACATTTCCGAGAAGGCATTGAAGGTCGCTTCCTCACAGGATTTCTCGGCGAAGGTCAGACAGGCCGGAGCGATTCCACCGACATTCATCAAGGCCGACGTGCTTGATTCCGCTCAGCCGTTCGAGCATGGAATGTTTGACCTTGTACTGAGCAATCCTCCTTACATCATGGAGTCTCAGAAAGCCTCGATGCGTACCAATGTCCTGGATTATGAGCCTTCTCTCGCCCTGTTTGTGCCGGATGAGGATCCTCTGCTGTTCTACAAGGCAATCGCCGAATGGGCAGGCCGCTTCCTGACTCAGGATGGTGTCTGCATCGTGGAGATCAATGAACTGCTTGGAAAGGAGACTGAGGAGGTCTTTGTCCATGCAGGCTTCTCCCAGACGGAGACAGTGAAGGATCTATCTGACAAAAACCGTTTCGTCATCAGCTCCAGATAGGCTTTCCAGCCCCTTCGGTCAATGAATCTGCAAATTATCCGTGGAATCTTTCATCCAACGGCTGCCTTGTCGTTCCTTTGCCATTGAAAAAAAACTGAACGACATGAAAAACTTGATTGCCTTTTCTTTTATGGTGACAGTCGCGATGACATCATGCGACTGTCTTGCTCCTGCAGTTGACGAATGTGATGAACAGTCCTCTTCCGAAATCGGGACCGTCTCCGGGATATCCCCGGAAAGCGTCGCCAGAATGCTTTCCTGCCTTGACATCACGATTGACCAGGTCCGGGAAGTCCATTCCGCTGTCACAGCATCGTCAGACAATGGCTATGATGAGGAATATCCATTCCGCGAGATGGTTCTTTCGCCCGGTACCGGTGTGGGAGACGACATCCTCGGCACGAGGGTATCCTTGTCCGGACAGACTCTTCTGAAGGAACTTATTGCCGACAGGTGCATTTCGCATCCTATGACCAGGTCCGGTTCGGCACTGGATCTTCTGGCAGCATCCGGCATGCAGATCTACTGGCCATATTCGGAGGACTGGGACGGCTCGTCGATGCCTGTCATAAGTTTTCATCCGGGTGATGATTCTGAAAGCAATGTCGGTTTCCGTCTTGGTTCTTCCGCTGGTGATGACGCTTCGACAAAGGAAGTGACCATCGACGAATCCTATGCCAGGGAGCATCCTGTCTGGATAGTCAACTGGAACGAGGATTCAGCCTTCCTGACTCCTCAGATTCTTGAGAAGAGAGGTCTCTCAGTCCAGCCTGCATCCACCAGGACCGCAAGTGATTTCCGTACTTTGAGGATAAAGGAATTCAAGGCTCACAGGAATTACGATTCGTTCTTTGCCGGTGCAAGCGAGTTCCTTGTCAAGCTCGGAGCCATAAATGCTTTCAAGGCTGACATCGTAGCCGACCTTCAGGAATATTCTCCGGAAATAACGGACATGGTCATCAACGTAAAGCGCAAGCAGGTGGAGAAATCCTTGAGACTCAACACAGTCCTGGTGGCAGAATGGACCTCTCAACTTGACGAGGCTGCCTTTCTCATGATTGAAGATGATGGCGGGAAGAGGACTACCTGGAAATGCTCCGGCACGGTCAAGATCCAGTCCAAGTCCTATGGCTTCGAAGTGGAATTCCCTCTCAACCAGAATGATGACATTGTCTGGCGTGGAAGGCTGTCCAGAAACTATTTCGAAAAGTACAATGACACGGCCAACCGCCTTGGAGATGTCAGTGTGACATTCACTTTGCTTTAGAGACGGTCATCTCACAATTCCTGCAGTCAAAGCCAAGAGCGTACCGGCTTCCGTTGTTGTAGAGGAACAGTCTTCCGGGTTTTCCTGCACTTTGATGCAGAGGGCACATGCCAAGCTCATGTCGGATGCAATACTTTGTCCTCATGAGCTCGGCATTGTCTGTATGTCTAGCCTCGAAAGCATCATTGACCGTCATTGCCCCGGATTCAGTGTAGATGTTCCGTGAGATTCTGTTGGCCACGTTGGCCTTGTAGCTGACTTCTCCCTGCCCAGCCTTGCAGCCATCATTGATTTCGTCATACGGCAGACTTCCATCCTTCGATGTGAGGGTTCCTTTCTTCCCGATGCTTGTTCCCGGCAGCGGAATTCCGCGGCATGGCTGCCTGTCGATCATGTCAGCCAGTTCTCTTCTTATACCGTTGATGGTTGCCGAACTGAGGATAGGAAGGCTCCCGTCCATGGTGCTGACATGAATGTCGGTCAAGTCAAACGAAAATATCCCGGCAGTCTTTGAAAGCTGCGACTTGAACAGATTTTCCATCCTTTCCGGATTGGATGCTCGTTCCGTCCCTGCAGGAAACACGAGTTCTGCCGTGCGTCCATCTTCACTTTTTGCAGAAAAGCCGAGAGTGTAGCCGCCATCCCGACTGCCAATCTCAAGTTTGACATCAACGCCAAGGAGACGTCGCGGCACATTGTTCCCAACCTCCTTTTCAAAGGCATTGTCCAGGTTTCTGAAAATGCGTGCTCCCTTGTACAGACCAGGCACACTCTTGCAGAAGATCCTGTTCCCTTGGCAGACATCTCCTCTGAACCCGATGATCTCCCCACCGCTTTTTGCCACGAAGGAAAAGCCAGCTCCGTTGCTGAGTCTTGCTGACGGGTCCTTCATCTTCAATGCAATTGCCATCTGCCCTTCCTTCCTGTCTCCGGTGCGCTGCTGCGAGATCTCGAATGAGATGACCATACCGGTTTCCTCACCCATTGACTTTGGTGCATCCATTGAAGACCATGATCCTCTTCTGCCATCCAGAAACAGTTCTGTGTAGCCTCTGTTGAATGTCTTACCAAGGTCAGGAACGAAACCGCCTTCAGGATGCCCGAAGGATGCTCTCCGGTACTCTCCGCGGGATTTCTTCACAATCTTGTCCAATGCCTCCGAGTATGCCCTGACGACATTCCGTACATAGGTCATGTTCTTGAGTCTTCCTTCAATCTTGAAAGAAGAAATTCCTGCCTCAGCCAGGTCTTCGAGCCTTCCTGCCAGATTGTAGTCTTTCAATGAGAGCAGCGCCTTGTTCCTGACCAGCGTCCTGCCATCTTCGTCCTGAAGGTCATAGAGTGACCTGCAAGCCTGGATGCATTCTCCACGGTTGGCGCTTCTCCCGCAGATCGATTCCGACATGTAGCATTGTCCGCTGTAGCAGACACACAGTGCACCGTGGACGAAGAATTCCAGTTCGCAGTCTGTTTCCGCACGGACAGCCTTTATCTGCTCCAGGGACATTTCCCTTTCAAGCACAAGCCTGGAAGCACCGAGATTTTCGTACATCCTTGCTTTTCCGGGTGTCCTGATCGCACATTGAGTCGATGCATGGACCGGAAGCGACGTCAATGTCCAGACAGCCGGGTCCTGTGCGATCACTGCATCGACACCAGCCTCCTTTGCCTCATCCAGCAGCGCCGCCGCCCTGTCAAGTTCATCGTCGAAAAGGATTGTGTTGAGCGTAAGGAACACTCTTGCACCATAGCGATGCGCATGGTTGCAGACCCGCCTGACGTCCTGCATGCTGTTTCCTGCCGCCTGACGTGCTCCGAACTCCGGTCCGGCGATATACACGGCATCGGCACCGCAGTCGATTGCTGCGATGCCGATGTCTGCATTTCTTGCCGGAGCAAGAAGTTCAAGTTCTCTCATTTACTTGTTGAGAGCTGTGATCATCTGCTTTGCCTGAGCGCCGAACTTTGCGTCGTTCTCGACTTTCTTGTAGTACTCAAGAGCCTTTGCCTTGTTGTTTGCACCCTGATAGAGAGCTGCGACTGTGAAGGTGATGGCACCTGCATTGCTTGCATCCGGTTTCATTTCAAGATACTTCTCGAAGTAGCTGATTGCATCGGCATTCTTGCTGAGCTTCTGTGAAGCCTGACCTGCGATGAGGTAAGCAGTTGCATTGTCTGCGTAAGAGTTTGCAGTTTCGGCAGCCTTGACTGCGTCTGCAAGCTTGTTTGCCTTGAATGCTGTGTTGGCTTCCTTGACATAGATTGTCGAGATCTGCTCCTTTGCAGCCTCTTCCTCACCATTGTTGATTGCGTGCTGGAAAGCATCGAGAGCCTCAGGAATCTTGCCCTGTGCACCGAGGACCTGGCCAAGCTTGAGAGCGGTCTTGCCGTTGGTGGTGTCAGCAGCATAGGATTTTGCAAATCCGTCAGCGGCAGCAGCGAAGTCCTTGATCTTGAGAGCTGCGGCTCCCTTCCTCATCCAGAGGTCAGGAACAAGGCTCTTTGCGTCTTCGGCAACTTCAGCGTTCTCGTATTCTTCAGCAATCTTGGATGCTGCTTCAAGCTGGGCTGCAGCCTCATCGAACTTGCCTTCCTTGATCATGTCCTTTGCAATCTGGAGAGAGACACCAGGGATCACATTCTTGCAGTTTGCGACGAGTTCGTCAGCGTCTGCTCCGATGGCGGTACCCATCTCAAGCGCTTTCTGGAAATACTCCAGGGCACCGGTGTAGTTTTTCGTTGTCAAAGCGGTTGCTCCGTTGTTGTACAGTTCAGTGGCTTCTGCCATGTCCTGAGCGGAAATCATCGATGCGGCAGTGAAGAGAGCCGCGAGAGCGAGAATAAACTTTTTCATCGTTTTGTTATTTGTTATTGTTTTTGTCTGATTATTGCAGTGCAGACAAATGTAATGAATTTTTATGTTAAATGAGCAAGAATCCTTATTTTTGCTTCAAGGAGGTTGATGAGATGCGTTTCTTTCTTAGAGTGTCAATGGTTGTTTCGTGGCTGCTTGCGTTTTCAATAAGCGTGCCAGCACAGAACCTCCCGGCCTTGGCAAATGACGGTTCTGTCACTGCAGGGGTACTTGAAAACGGGATTTCCTTCTACATAGTCACCAATGCCGCCCAGAACGGGATGGCCGATTTCGCTCTCGTCAGGAAAGGTTGCACTGACTCGCTTGCCGCCAGGCAGGAACTTGCATCGCTTCCGCATTTCAACAAGACAATTCCTTATGAGTTCCTGACCAGGAAGCGCATCGGCTGCCGTCCCGAGGGCCTGATATCTTTTGAAAACAATTCGACTGTCTTCCGTTTCGATGATGTCCCTGTCTTCGACCAGGCTGCATCTGACACGACTCTTCTGATGCTTTTCGATCTCATTGCGGCCAAACCATGCCAGCATGCCATCGTGATAGCCGGCAATGTCACTCCAGCCACCATAATCGAAAAGATGAAGGTCTTCTCGCTGATGGTCCCGTCGCGAAGTCCGGTCTATGCCAAGCCTGAATATTCATTCAAGGAAGGAGAGTCCATAGAGTACTCCTTCACTCCGTCGGACACCCCGACACTTACGGTCGATATACGCACACCGAGGACCCCGGACGCTCAGATGAACACCCTGCAGCCCTTCATGTCGGAAGTTTTCTGCCAGGAACTCGCCGAGATTGTACGGGACAGGCTTCGTTCAGCCTTTGTCAGCAGGAGAATCGGAGTCAGGTCCTTTGATGTGTTCCATGAAGGAAGTTCCGTGAGCATGGGAGACGAGCATTTCATCGTCAAGGTTGCAGCAGACGAGGGCCACATGGTGCAGGCGACGATGCCTGTCGCATCAGTCCTCTCCGAAACGGCGGCCAGGAAAGTACCGGACGGGGAATATCTTTCTGCCCGTAATGTCGTCTATAAAAGGCTGAACAAGGCTCCGACCAATGATGACCTGGTGCGGATGTGCATATGCAATTATTTCACCGGCTCGGACATGGCTCTTTCTTCCACCAAGGTGAAATCATTCTCATCCAAGGCGATGGATTCTTCCACAGAGCAGACTCTCTTCAACAATTTCAGGGAAGCGTTTTTTCATGACACGGACAACATGTCGGTCAGCTGGACAGGGACCGGAGGAGACCTTGATGACTGGACATGGTCGGCTGTCTTTGCTTCCACATGGAAGACTGTCGCGATGCTCGATGCCTCCACCATCAGATGGAATGTCGTTGCAAGGGACACGTCCAATCTCTGGACCGACCGTGGGAAGACAAAACTGAAATCGACATCTCCGGAGGCGGTTTCAGGGGGTGAGATCTGGACTTTCGCCAATGACATCAAGGTCATCTACAAGAAAGACAACAGCGTGAAGAATCATTTCGGTTACGCCTTGATGATAAAGGGTGGATACTCATCGGCCAGAGGGCTTGAGGCTGGAGAAGGTCCTTTCTTTTCCGACCTCCTCGGGCTTTCCGATGTGTCAGGTCTGACCGGGGCTGACTTTTCCCGTCTGATGAAGATCAACGGAATTGAAATGAACATGGATGTCAATGCATCCGACACCAGGATCAGCGGCACTGCCGAATCCGGCGAACTGGGTCTTGTCCTGCGTTCGCTTCTTTCAGTTTCCAACAGCAGGAGCATCCAGAAATCTGCATTCGACGGGTACATGGCTCTTGAAAGATCCATGCTCAGAACAGACAGGATCGACAGCATGCTTTACGCAGGAAGCCTCTATCCTGCCACAAAGTCACCGTATGCGCTGACAGACCATGTCCTTTCTTCTGCAGAGTCTTGCTTTGACAGCCAGTTCATAAAAGTCAATGATGGAGTTCTTGTCCTTGTCGGAGACCTTCCGTACGAATCGACACAGAAATTGCTGTCATCCTATCTGGGGTGCTTCCGCATAAGCAAGAATTATTCTGGCAAGCCTTCTTCATCATTCAAGATCGAGCCGGGTCTTGTCACGCTGATTGAGAATGGTTCAAGTTCAGAAGTGCAGCTCGGAATCGCTGCACCGGAGAAGTTCACTCCTGACAACAGGTTGAACTTCAGGGTCGCCGCGATGATCCTGAAGAGGAGAATGAGCGGAGCGATGGCTCGAATCGGTTACAGCGTCTCCATGGAGGACAGGTTCGGAATCTTTCCTCAGGAATGTGTGGAGATCAAGTTCGATTGTCTTCCTTGTCCTTTCTGCGGACTCGCTGCCGGGGCAGAGGATTGCCGTCAGGCTGCCGATCCTCTTCTTTTCGCCCGCAAGGCTCTTCAGGAAGCTCTTGCTGAACCTGTTTCTCCTGCAGAACTGCAAGCTTTCAAGACCACTCTTTCCACTGCCTATGCAGCTGCGCTTGCGGACAAGAATGGTTACATTGATGCCATTCTGATGAGATACAGCTATGGCAAGGATATGTTCACTGGCTATGCCAACAAGATAAATGCAATTTCGGCACAGAGCGTCAAGGCTGTGTTCGATGCCCTGGCTGGTGGGAAAAAAGCTGAATATGTCGTCAGGTAAGAAGAAAAATCCTTTCGGAGCCATAGTCCAGATCGGGGATGTCCTTGTCTCCGAAGATGTGCTCACTGAATATTTTGCCTGCGACTATCCTGTCTGCAAGGGCTGCTGCTGCATCATCGGCGACAGCGGTGCTCCATTGGAGGAGGAGGAACTGGAGACCCTTGAAGAGCACTACCCGACATATTCAAAGCTCATGCAGCCGCAGGGACGCAGACAGGTGGACAAGGATGGCTTCTTCATCATCGACCGGGATGGTGACATAGTGACTCCTGTGGTCGAGGGTACGGAAGAGTGTGCTTACACTACGTTTGACGAGGCTGGGAATTGCTTCTGTTCAATTGAAAGATGTTTTTTTCAGGGCATCTGCGACTTCCGGAAGCCCATTTCCTGCTGGCTGTATCCGATCAGAGTCCAGAAACTTTCCAATGGTTGTCAAGCCTTGAACCTCCACAGATGGGACATCTGCAAGGATGCTTATGAAAAAGGAAAGCGCGAAGGAATTCATGTCTATGAATTTCTCCGCGAACCTTTGACGGCTGCATATGGTGAGGAGTTCTACGAAGCCCTCTGCGAGGCAGCCAAGCTTTTCTGAGGTGAATTTCAATCTTCCGTGTCCTGTCCGGATTCCTCGTCATTCTGGGCGAGAAGAGCCATCGCGGCATCGTAGTCTGCTGCGTTGACCTTGACTTCGACAGGGTTGACATAGTTCAGGGAGATGTATGAAGAGTTGTCACCGAAGACACCTGCTGCGATTCCGTTTTCGATCAGCATTCCTGCGGTGATCCTTGCACTCATTGCATCGTAGAATGATGCGACTGTCTTGAATTCTTCTTCCATGGCTGTTATTGTTCGTTGGTTTCTTCTTCATTTCTGAACTTGTACTCCAGGCCTCCGATTATCCGGATCACGTCTTTTGTGAGGCCTTCCACGGCGAATCCCCCAAGTTCACGTGTCATCGTTATCCTGTCCTCCAGCATCCTTGCAATGGCGTTGACCTTGCTCCGCAGGCGGAAAGTCATGTTCTCCCCGTCTTCACTTTCAAGGGTGTAGCCTCTCATCTCCATGTAGTCCACCACGCCCTGGCGGATCTGCGAATATTCTCCTTCAATCCTTGCGGATCTGGTGGTGAATCCGGCTTTCGGGTAGATTGCAGCCACGATTCCGAAGAGAAGGAGAATCTCCAGGATTGACTTGGTCCCGTCACGGAACATGACGGAAGGGTCGCTTTCAACTATCCCGAGGAAGACAAGCGCTGCCATGATGAGGCACAGGATGATCGTGAAGTAGAAGAAGTACTTGACTGCTCTGATCAGATATTTCATTTGAATGTTTTCTTGTGGTTGGTTGTCTTGCGCCCTGTTTCGGGCTGCAGTTGTGCAAATCTAATAAAAATCTGCAAGCAATGTCCACTCCTTCAGACCAGTTCTCTGATGATTTCATCCGACACGAAGAAACGGTCTTCCGGAATTCTGACCATCCCGCTGCCGTATCTGACCAGTGATCCGGATGAAATGAGGCATTCAACCTTCCTGCCTCCGCAGAGTGTGCGAAGCTCAGTCTCATCAATCCCTTTTGAAGTCCTCATGGCAAGCATGATCTTTTCTGTCCTGATGTCTTCATCGGAAAGCTCTTCGTAGCCGCGCGACCAGCATGCGCCCTTTGTCGGCAGTGTCTGGGTATTCCAGGATCGGAACTGCCTGCAGAGTGTTCCTTCCGTGTGGATTGAAAAAGAGTGGGCTCCCGGTCCGATGCCGACATATGGGATTCGTTCCCAGTAGGCGCTGTTGTGCACAGCTTCGTGGCCTGAGACAGCGAAGTTGGAGACTTCGTAGTGATTGAATCCTGCGTGGGAGAGCATCTCGCAGAGCATGTCGTACTGATGTGAGCAGATTTCTTCGGAGATTTCTTCGCATTTACCCTCTCCGATCATTCTTTCCAATGCGCTGTCTTCTTCTACGGAAAGCTGGTAGGCTGAGATGTGGTCAGGCCCTCTGAATCCGTTGTCTCTTCCAAGTTTCAATGCCTCGCGCAACGTGTCCTGCCAGATGTGGGTTTCAAGCCCCGGAATGCCGAAGATCAAGTCGATGCTCAGACTGACATCCTTGCCTGCGTTTTCCGATGCGGTCCTGATAATGTTGAACGCTTCCTTCGCTGTTGCCGAATCATGTCTCCTGTTCATCCAATGCAGGATTCCATCGTCAAAAGACTGCACTCCCATGCTGATTCGTGTGACTCCCAGGTCCAGAAGTCCCATGACATAGTCTTCCCCATGCTCAAAAATGTCTTCGGGGTTGACCTCTATCGTGAATTCCTCGAGACTTGCATGATTCTGTGCTTCCCTGACCGCATTGACGACTCTGTCGAGTACTTCAAGAGGAAGCACCGATGGGGTGCCTCCTCCGATGTAGATTGTCTTGAGCGGGATGTCCGCTATCTCGTCCTTGCGTCTCTGGACTTCCTTGATGACCGAGTCAGCATATTCATTGAAGATCTGACTGTCATGCCCTTCCCTGCAGATTTCCGAGTAGAAACCGCAGTAGGTGCAGAAGCTTCTGCAGAACGGAACGTGAAGATAGACCACCTGCCTACCTGAGAAGCAGTTCGGCCTTGCCGAGGAGCGACTGGGTCGTGTAGGCCTCGACTGTGTAGATGCCTGGACTGTAGGTCGGGATTTCGTTGAGGTAGATGCTCAGTTCGACTTCCTTTCCTTCGTAGTCAACTTCGCGGGATGCAGAAGCCACCATTGCCTGACCTCCGAAGTTGAAAGAGGTCTGGGTGCTGTTCGTGAGAAGGACTCCTTCTGGGTCCTTCACGCGGAGATAGACTCTGACAGGGCCTTTCGGTGCGAGGTCGTTTTCGACGAGGCTGAGAGAAGCAAGAAGCCTGACGACGCGGCTGCTCCTGTCCGTGACCTTGTCTGAAGAGTTGTAGGCTGCGATGCTGAGTCCTCTTGACTTGATGACAGAGCCGGCTGCCACCTGGCCTGAAAGATTCTCGACCTTGCCCTTGAGCTCGGCGTTCTCCGCCTTGCTGGCAGCAGCTTCCTTGCGTGCTGCCGCTGCATCTGCGGTGAGCTTGTGGTTGAGGGTGTTGAGGGAGTCGATCTGGACGATGTAGTTCCTCATGATGCTTCTGAGGGTGCCGAGCTCCTTCTCGTACTTCCTGATCTTTGCCCTGTTCGTTGCTTCTGTCTTCTGGATTCTTTCGATGAGCTGGTTGACTTCTTCCTTGGATGAGTCAAGCTGGCTGTTGATTGTTTCGTATTCGGTTGACAGACTTTCGTAGTCATCCTTGAGTGCCATCATCTGCTGGGTGAGGTCCTCCTTTTCTTCATTGAGGTCCTTGACGAGAGATGACTTTGAAGTCCAGATGTAGCCCAATGCGACAAGCAGCACTGCTGCGACTGCAATGAGACCGTACATCATCTTCTTGAGGCTTTCGTTCTTCCTCTCCTGCTCTTCACGTTCGCGACGCTCCGCGATAGGATCGATTTCTGCCATATTCAAATAATTTAAGACTCTTGCTGAGTTTGTTACTGATATATCATGCAAAAATAACAAATCTCCCTGAATTGCAAAACATGAGTCGGTGGTGTCATTTGCCGCTATTTTGCTATCTTTGTGAAAACATGCTTTTTAATACTTTTTTTGCCATGAAAAGTGAATCATTCTTTGCCTTGCTTGCCGGCACTGCCGCCGGGTTTGCGCTGGGACTCCTTTTCGCTCCGGAGAAGGGTGAGCAGACCAGACAGAAGGTCAAGGCTGCTGCAGCCGAGGGCTGGGAAAACTTGTCCGACGCTGCTTCAGAAGGTGTGGAGCAGTCCAGGGAGGCCGTACGGGAAATCCGGGACGAGGCAAGGGACGTGCGTGCGCGAATCCTTGAACAGCTTGACAGGCTTGAGTCAGCCATACGTGGCGGAAGCCAGTCGGAAGAGCCGATGGGTGAAGATGAAGAAAAAAGGGATGAATGATCATGAGTGAATTTACAAAACCTGTACAGGACCTTGGAAAGGAGGTCCTTGAATATGTCGATCTGCGGGTGGACGCCCTCAAGCTCCAGACAGCAAAGGGGATGTCCATGACTCTGGGCAGGCTTGCCTATCTGCTGGTTGTCATGGCCGTTCTGTTCGTGGTTCTGGCCACTCTGGCAATCGCCGGAGTCCTGTGGCTTGGAGAAGTGGTCGGGAGCTATGCTGCCGGGGCTTTGATTGTCTGCGGAGTCTTTCTCCTGGCCCTGCTTGTCCTGTTTTTCCTCAAGAACAGGATGTTCAGGGATGCTTTTGTCCCTATGGTATCCAGGATATTCTTTGATGGAAAGTGATTGTTATGAAGTACGGTGAAATCAAGACATTGGAGGACCTTGAGCGGGCTCAGCGTCTTGTCGAGTCCAGGATCGAGGCAAAGAAGGATGACGTCCGTCTTTCCGTCATGGGTGTCAGGGACTCGTTCGCTCCTGTGAACCTTATGATGAGCGGCCTTCGGGCCGTGTCCGAAATAGTTCCTGTGGACAGGCTGCTGCTTGTACTCATCAAAGTGCTCAGGAACAAGATCGGCAAGAAATAGACAGTCTGCCATGGCTTCCGGAATTTTCGTTGAAAGGATAGAGGAACTCCGTTCCTTGATGCGTTCAAGAGGATGGGATGCAGTCGTGCTTTCCGGCTGCGATCCTCATTGCAGTGAGTATTCGGCTCCGCGATGGCATCAGATCGAATGGCTCTGCGGCTACTCGGGTGAAGGAGAGCTTGTCCTCACTCTGGACCATTGTGGAGTCTGGACAGATTCAAGGTATTTCATCCTTGCTTCCCGTGAACTTCCTCTGTCTGGGGCGGAACTGCACAGGACCAGGGTTCCTGACCAGGAACTTATACCTCAGTGGCTTTCCCGCCACTTTGCCGGCTGTGGTTCAGTGACTGTTGCAGTCGATGGACTGAGCCAGACTGCTGCCTCTGTCGCAGAGATTTCTGAAACGGTCGGGGAGAAGTGTTCTGTCATCAATGTCCCGGACATGCTTGACATTCTGTGGAAAGACCGTCCCGAGATACCACAGACTCCGATCATCACTCTTGGAGTCGAGCAGGTAGGCTGGTCGAGGACTCAGAAGGTCGCCTGGCTTCGGAGATGGCTTGGCGAGAAGAACTGTGATGCAATCCTTCTGACCGCTCTCGACGAGATCGCATGGATGCTCAATGTGCGTGGGCAGGATGTCGAGTATAATCCTGTAGTCATGTCTTATCTTCTCGTCACTCAGGATTCCGTCATGTGGTTTGTACGGAAGGGCCCGGTGCGTGAAGACGACTTCGAGACGGAGGACAGTTTCCATGAACTGTTTTCAGAAGGGATCAACATCCAGGACTATTCAGACATCGCTTCTGCCCTTTCAGGGATTGTCGATGGTGACTATATCTCCAGATTGTTCGTCGATCCTTCGACATTGAACCATGACCTTTATTGTGTACTCAAGGAGAGTTCGGCCAACGCGACGATTGTACAGGGAAATTCACCGGTCGCCTTGCGGAAGTCGGTTAAGAACGAGGTCGAGATTTCGGGGATGAGAGAGGCTCATCTTGAAGACGGAGTCGCCATGGAGAGATTCCTGCATTGGCTTGAAACTTCAGTACAAGCCGGCGAGGCTGTCAATGAATGGGAGGCTTCGGAAAAGCTTCATGAATTCCGGTCCCGGATCGAAGGATTCCGTGGGGAAAGTTTCGAGACTATTTCCGCCTATGGTGCAAATGCCGCGCTTCCGCATTATGTCACTCCTTGCGAGGGCTCTGCTGAACTTCTGCCGCGAGGACTCTACCTCAATGATTCTGGTGGTCAGTTCCTGTTCGGTACGACAGACATTACACGTACCGTCCCGCTAGGTCCATGCACTCCTCTTGAGATGGAGGATTACACGCTTGTCCTCAAAGGGCACATCGATCTCGCGAAGGCTGTTTTCCCAAAGGGTACTGCCGGTTGTCAGATCGATGCAGTTGCCAGACAGCCTCTATGGAATTCCAAGAGAGACTTCGGTCATGGAACGGGCCATGGAGTCGGTT
>R14__coassemble_905_pt1 | contig 17218 bp, 13 predicted proteins | sample R14__metabat2_high_PE_037 | metagenome-assembled genome bin R14
CCTTCGATCTGGTCCGGCCGGGCGGACTCATCCTGGCCGATGATGTCCTTTGGGATGGGAAACTCTGGCAGGAACCGATGCCTCATGACAGGCAGACCTTGGGAATTGCCACCTTCAATGACAAGGTAGCGGCTGACACGCGCGTGGAATCCGTGATCCTGCCATGGAGAGACGGCCTCAACATAATAAGGAAGAAACCATAACCACCAATATCATGAAATTCAAGACATTATATCTTGCTGCTCTATCTCTCGCTGCAGCATGCACGGTCAAGACTCCGGAAGCAATCAAGGTCGAAGTGCCCGCAAGGCCTGCCGGACAGGAAAATGTGATCGGACTGACCGTCCCCGCAATGGACACGGTAAGGATCGGAATCGTCGGTCTCGGCATGAGAGGGTCAGGAGCCGTCAGCCGTCTGAGCTATGTACCAGGAGTGAAGATAAATGCAATCTGCGACCTCAGACCGGAAGCGGTGGAGGCCAGCCTTGGAATCCTTGCACAAAGGGAATTCCCGGTGCCGGCCACTTACAGTGGTGACGAATATTCCTACAGGGAGTTATGCGAAAGAGATGACATAGACCTGGTCTATATCTGCACGGACTGGAGACACCACACTCCGGTTGCACTGTACGCAATGGAGCATGGCAAGAATGTAGCCATAGAGGTACCTGCCGCCACGACTCTGGAAGAAATATGGTCACTTGTCAACACGTCTGAGAAGACCCGCAGGCACTGCATGATGCTTGAGAACTGCTGCTACGACTTCTTCGAAATGACCGTACTTACAATGGCCCGGCAAGGAGTTCTCGGTGAGGTGATACACGGAGAAGGCTCCTATCTCCACAACCTGGATCCTTTCTGGAAAGAATACTGGAACAACTGGAGGCTTGATTTCAACCAGAATGCGAAAGGCGACGTCTATCCGACTCATGGCCTCGGTCCGGTGTGCCAGGTGATGAACATACACAGAGGTGACCGTTTCAAGACCCTGGTGGCCATGGAGACAAAAGCTGTCAACGGCCCGAAGCATGTTGAAGCAAGAAGCGGCAAGGAATGCAATGATTTCCAGAACGCAGACGAGACCTCTACAATGATACAGACAGAGAAAGGCAAGACAATCCTTATCGAGCACGATGTCATGACTCCACGTCCTTACAGCCGTATGTATCAGATTGTCGGAAGCGAAGGCTATGCAGGAAAATATCCTGTCCAGCAGATATGTCTTAGAGAAAATGCCGGAGGAAACGGGCCTGCAGACTATCAGAACCTTGGCGAGGAGAAGACCTACTCAGGAGAAGAACTTGCTGCCTTGATGGAAAAGTACAGAAGCCCGATCCTGACGCCGGAACTGGAAGCACTGGCAAAGGAAGTCGGCGGACACGGCGGAATGGACTTCATCATGGACTACCGGCTGATCTATTGCCTGAGAAATGGCCTGCCGCTGGACATGGACGTCTATGACCTGGCAGAATGGTGCTGCCTTGCCGAACTCGGAAGACTTTCAATAGAGAATGGCAACGTCCCTGTCGAAGTCCCTGACTTCACAAGAGGAGCATGGGACCAGGTCAAAGGATTCTCCTACGCACTGGTGAAATAGAATCTATTTCATCCTGCTGCGGATTTCAGACTCAAGCGCATCTTCTTCGCTTTCATCAAGAAGGTAGTCGTAAGGCTTTCCCGCGCCAAGACTTTCCGGCCACAGCCTCGCCTGCCTGACATATTCAAGAGCTTGCCTGTACTGTTTCCTGTCCATGGACTCGCGGGCAAGTTCCATTTTTATGGTCCGATACATCACATGAGTGTTGCTCTGACCTTCGAAAGGCAGGACCTTCATGGTTGACATCACTTTGTCTGCCTTCCTGTACTGGCCGGCACCCATGAGCGCCTTCACATAAGGGTCTGCGACATGGACATTGTCCTGATGCTTGGAATAATACTGTCCTGCGACAGCGATTGCATCGTCATAGTCTCCCTCGTCATAGAATTTCAGGGTCAGGTCACGGACATAACGCCACTCCTCCGGATCAAGGGAGCGGGCTTTTTCGATGTCACTGCGCTTCCCCGTCAAGGTTGAACGGTATGAATAGTATGGAGCATAGTCAGAATCATCCGGTGACATGAGTTCTTCTGCATCAGCCCTGTTTCCAAGGAAATCCAGAAGCATGGCAAGAAGATAGCGGCTCTTCCATTCTCCTCCGTTTTCCACTGCCCATCTCAAAGGTTCGACCGACTCCGCACGGAACGGGAACACAAGGTCAACAGATGCAGCAGAAGCAGCGGAAAGGGCGGACACATCCTTTGCAAGCCATGCTTTCCAGAACAATGTCAAGGCATTCTGATTCCTGCAGGCATCAAGGATGGATACAGCCTTCCCGTCAAGTCCGAGTTCGTGATACATCGAGGCCAGTTCAAGATAGTTCTGCCACTTCATCTCCTCATTTATCGAGGCATCGAGTTCTTCCGGAGAAATCTTTCCTGCAAGGCATCTCTCAGCAGCCGGGAAATGGCTTAAAGGATCAAGAGATTCTATCTGCTCAAGCACTGAAGGATCACCGTTGCACTGGTAGAGAATCTGGAGAGCCGTCATGTTGTAGGCATTGCCGACCATGCTCTTCCTTGCGTACTCAGACGCAGCCTCGACTTCACCGCTGGCAAGATGGATCTGAGCTAGCCTGGTCTGCGCGGCGCTGCGGAGGTCCGAAGTCAGAGCGGCAATCTCCAGCCTGTCCAATGCATCATAGACCTTTCCCATCTTCCAGGCAGCAAGACCGCTGATGTAGTTTGCCTGCGGATCATATTCATCAATCGAAAGCACATTGTTGCAAGTCGAGTAGCAGCAAACGTAATCCATGGCCTTGTAGCGCAGCATGGCTTTGAGGTCAAGAGCCTCGATCATTGCAGGTTCCTTGACCAGAGCCGAATCCAGAAGATTCTCGGCTTCCTGCCACAGTCCCATGCCGATGTGACATCTTGCATAGACAACCAGCCCCTGCGGAGAATTCCTGTCAAATCCGGCATTCACCACATGAGGCCTGTCCGTCTCCTGCGAGTCGGAGGACCACAGCCTTGTGCCGGACAGAGAAATGCAGGCCGGCTCCGCTCCCGAGGCAAGAAGTTCCCCGAACGGTTCGGCGACCTTGAAATCGACCTGTCTGGATTCGATGACGGTGCCGTCCTTCGACCTGACCTCCAGCAGACCGGAAAGGTTCTGAAGAGGGAATATTCCCAGACGGACGCCTTCCTCCTCTCTCACCACATTGACAACTGCCTTCAACGACATGTCATCCACACCGCCGATTCCTGAATATGGCAGCCAGTACTCATTCCATTCATCCGTGCCATAAGGTGTGAACAGGAACTGCTTGTATGGTGTGTCGTCACTGGAGACCATGTTCTGATTGAAAAGCCTGCCGCTCTGCAGTTCCACATACTGCGGATTGTCGTCCGTCAGCAAGCCGACCCAGATCGAGCCTTCCTCGGAAGGGGCCCAGGTGAAATATTTCCGACCCAGTTTCTCGTCCCTCCGGGCATAATGAAGCATTCCGAAATCATCATTTTCCCAATAGGCTCCGAAATAGCCCTTGTGGGAACCTCCAGGATGCAGGGACTTGTCCCGTCCGAACTTCTGGTCGGAATATCGGGAAAAATCATGTCCTTCGGCATCAAGAGGATACGGGTCTGTCTTGCCGTCATGACCTATGGTATATGTGGCTGGATAGACGAGACGAAGGTCATCAGAAGCCGTCACACCCGAATTGGCCCAATGATAATATGGCTGCCACAGTCCGCTGTAGTTGTGCCAGAATGTCCTGGTCCTGAGCCATGCTGCATCCTTTGGAAGATTGATCTCGACCATCCAGCGGGTTCTGGTCAGAAGTTCCTGGACACCGATGTAGCAGCTGACACTGCCGTCTGCCTTCTTCTCGACTTTGTAGTCCACAGGAGAAGCACAGGACGGAGCATGACCTATGATTCCATAGTTGAACTCAATGCCGCCGCTTGTCCAAGGCCCGCGGAGCGATATGTCACGGAATTTCACGACACCATTGTCATAGAACATCTCATGACCGGCCTTCTTGTCATAGACAGACCAGATCTTGCCACCTATCTGAGGGAATATCTTCACCCGCAGGCATTCATTTTCAAGGACGACCATCTTCCAAGTCTCCTGCGTCCCTGTCTGGGCAAATGTCTGGAAACGATGGTAAGGATAGATCCTTCCGGTCCTCGGAACCATGTCTGGGTCGGAAAATCCGTAAGTGCGCATGACAGTGTCCTTGACACAGACTGACTGTGCCGATGCAAGCATGCAGACACATAAGAGTAAAACGGAGAGAATGCGTGATTTCATGTGTCTATGTGTTGTTGAATATTTCAGAATGCAGGCCGGAACACTATCCTACGACAGCCCCGTTTACAAGAGCCTCTGCCGGAGTGATGAACCTCATCTTTCCATCTCCCTGCTTCGCCATGAGGATCATGCCCTTGGATTCTATGCCGCGGATGGTTCTGGGCTCAAGGTTGGCAAGGATGCAGATCTGCTTTCCAAGCATCTCTTCCGGAGTGTAGTACTCAGCGATTCCGGAGACGATGGTCCTCTGGTCGATACCGGTGTCGATGGTAAGCTTGAGAAGCTTGTCCGTCTTAGGCACACGCTCTGCTGCAAGCACAGTGGCGGTGCGGATGTCCATCCTGCCGAAATCATCGAATGACACAGGATCCTTCTGTGGCTCGATCTTCCTGGCAGCTTCCTCGGCGGCAGCCGCAGCTTCCGCTGCCTCGCGTTCAGCCTTGATTGTTTCAAGCCTCTGCAACTGTGCGTCGATGACATCATCCTCGATCTTTGCAAAGAGAAGTTCAGCAGCACCGATCTGATGTCCTTCTGGGATGATGCACTCATTGCCAAGGACTTCCCATGTCAGATCTGCACAGGCAACGTCCTCACCCTCGGAGACAGTGTGCAGGGCGGCGCACTCCCCTGGCTTGTATGTGTTGACAGTCTCCTGCTCACCCTTGCGATGGTCACATCCAGCACGCAGAGTCAGACCAAGCATGCCGCGGAGTTTCTCTGCAGCGAATGGAGTGAACGGCTCGAATGCGACTGAAAGGTCAGCACAGATCTGAAGACTTACGTTGAGAATGGTCGCACAACGTGCCATGTCTGTCTTTGCAACCTTCCATGGCTCGGTGTCAGAGATGTATTTGTTGCCCACACGCGCAATGCCCATCGCATCCTTCAATGCCTCACGGAAATGGTATGTTTCAAGATTCTTCTCAAGAGAAGCCTTGAGGACAGGAATCTGGGCAAGTGTCTCCCTGTCGATGTCCAGAAGTTCTCCGACAGCAGGAACCTTTCCGTCAAAATACTTGTGGGTAAGCACGACGGCGCGGTTCACGAAATTGCCGAAAATGGCCACCAGTTCGCTGTTGTTTCTGGTCTGGAAATCCTTCCAGCTGAAGTCATTGTCCTTGGTTTCCGGTGCATTTGCAGTCAGCACGTACCTCATTACATCGGCCTTGCCAGGGAACTGCTCGAGATATTCATGTGCCCAGACAGCCCAGTTGCGCGACGTGGAGATCTTGTTGCCTTCCAGATTGAGGAACTCATTTGCAGGAACATTCTCAGGAAGGATGTATGAGCCTTCAGCCTTCAGCATTGAAGGGAACACGATGCAGTGGAAGACGATGTTGTCCTTCCCGATGAAATGCACCAGTTTGGTGTCCTCGCTCTTCCACCACTTCTCCCAGGATTCAGGCAGGAGTTCCTGAGTGTTGGAAATGTAGCCGATAGGAGCATCGAACCACACGTAGAGGACCTTCCCCTCGGAACCTTCCACAGGAACAGGTACGCCCCAGTCAAGGTCACGGCTCACGGCACGAGGCTGGAGTCCGCCGTCAATCCAGCTCTTGCACTGGCCATAGACATTGCTCCTCCATTCCTTGTGGCCGTCAAGAATCCACTTGCTCAGCCATGGCTCGTACTGGTCGAGAGGCAGATACCAGTGTGTGGTCTTCTTCTTCACAGGCTCAGCACCGCTGAGCTTCGACTTAGGGTTGATCAGTTCTTCAGGGCTGAGGGTGCTTCCGCACTTCTCGCACTGGTCGCCATAGGCTCCCTCGGCACCGCATTTAGGACAAGTTCCGACAATGTAGCGGTCAGCAAGGAAAGTCTTAGCCTCCGGGTCATAGTACTGTTCGCTCTCCTTTGTGATGAACTTGCCGTCATCATAGAGCTTGCGGAAGAAAGCGGATGCGTTCTTCTCATGGACCTTTGAAGTGGTGCGGGAATAGATGTCGAAATTGATTCCGAGCCCGGTGAACGAATCCTTGATGATCCTGTGGTACTTGTCCACGATGTCCTGAGGAGTCACACCCTGAGTGCGAGCCTTGATTGTGATCGGAACGCCATGCTCGTCAGAGCCACATATGTAAAGGACATCCTCGCCCCGCATCCTGAGGTATCTGACATAAATGTCTGCCGGTACATAGACTCCGGCAAGATGACCGATGTGCACAGGACCGTTCGCATAAGGAAGCGCACAAGTCACAAGTGTTCTTTTGAATTTCTTATCCATATCTGTTCTAGTTTTTTTCTCTTCCTATTTTCACCATCACGGACTTCCGCAAGGCTTGGATCTTCTGGATCTTCTTGAGGGTTTCTTCCGCCTTCTCAACATCTTCGCCGAACTGTGCGATTGCAGCCTGCAGCCGCAGCAGTTCACTTTCAAGCCGGCACTGCTGGAACACGAGTATCGACTTGGGAACATATCTGGCAAACCATGAACTCCTGTTCATCATGGAGTCCTTGAGTCCCTTGACGGTTATCTGATACTGCTCGTCATTGAAAAGCAGATTCGTGGCAGCAGCAATGTCCCTGTCTTCAGCATCCATTAGTTTCTTCACTATGGCTTCCTGCGAATCTCCCTGATAGTAAAGCTTTGAATACTCATCGAAAATCTTCCTGTAGATGTTGTTCGTGAACTGGACTCCATCATCCTCAAGAGCCTGCGCGATGAAATCATAGACTGTCTGCTTCTCTTCGTCAGACTCGACGAAAAACTCGGAATCCCTTTGGAATTCAAGAATTTCCGTACCACCTGTAAGTATGAAGTTCAAGAGGTCTCTTTCAGCCTTTCCCATCTGATGGTCCTCCTCAAGAGCATCCAGTCCTGAAGGCATATGCGTCCCGGACGGAACCGGAGGCTGAACGATATCACCGTCATTGCTTCCCTTTCCTGTTCCGGACACATCCTGCGGGCCTGAATCATTTTCCCTCCCCTTCTGAGCAAGTTTTCTTCTTCGCGTGACAGCGACCCTGGAATTGAGGACATCCTTGTCGATTCCGAACTTTTCACTGAGGAATTCGATGTACACGGTTCTCTTGACAGGATCAGGAATAAGCGCGACAGTGTCACAGATCTCATTGATCGAATTGGCCCTCGCAACCGGATCGGACTTTGTACCGTCCATCAGGATGGATGACTTGAAATCCACAAAATCCCTCTCTGAGTCACGGAGGAACGTCTCGACCTCCTCCAGAGTATGTTTCCTTGAATATGAATCCGGATCGTCACCGTCCGGAATCAGGACCACCTTGACATTCATGTCCTTCTCAAGGAACATGTCGATTCCCCTCATGGCGGCATGGATGCCGGCCTCGTCGCCATCGTACATTATGGTCACATTGCTGGAGAATCTCTTAATCAGGTTGACCTGTCCTTCCGTAAGGGCAGTTCCGCTGGATGCAACGACATTGCAGATGCCCAGCTGGTGCATGGAAAGCACATCCAGATAGCCCTCGACAAGATAGCACCTGTCCTTCTTGGAAATCTCATTCTTGGCGAACCAGATTCCGTAAAGGGACATGTTCTTCACATAGATGTCAGACTCTTTGGAATTCACATATTTGGAATACTGCTTACCCTCGACCTTGGACTTCAGGGTTCTCGCCCCGAATGCAATGACACGCCCGCTCACTGAATGGATCGGGAATACGACCCTGTCGTAGAATCTGTCTCTCAATGAATGGTCCTGCTCATTTTCCGCACACAATCCGGTTTCAAGAAGATACTCACCCTTGTATCCTGCACTCCTTGCCTCATCGGCAAGATTCGTACGTCCTGATGGAGCCCATCCGAGGCCGTATTTCTCAATTGTGGAGTCCTCGAGGCCGCGGGAATGGAAGTACGCAAGACCGACAGACTTTCCTTCCGGTGTCCCGAGCTGCTTCTGGAAGAACTTTGAAGCATATTCGGAAACCAGGAAAAGACTTTCGCGGTGCTGGCGTCTGGCAATAACTTCCGGATTTTCATCCTCTTCGTGGATCTCTATTCCGTACTTTTTTGCGAGATAGCGAAGAGCCTCGCCATAGTTCATGTGCTCATGCTCCATGACGAAACCTATGGCAGAGCCGCCTTTGTGACAGCCAAAGCAGTAGTAGAGATCCCTGGCAGGAACCACATGGAAGGAAGGCGTCTTCTCATTATGGAAAGGACAGCATCCCCACAGTTCCGCGCCCCGTCTTCTCAAGGACACGAAATCTCCGACCACTTCCTCTACACGCGCGGCATCGAGAATCTTCTGCTTTGTCTCTTCAGATATCATTGTTCGTCTATCTTGTGGAACTCGACTTCCTTTGCATCAGGGACAATGGAATCATCTTCATGTGAGGACGTGCCAGCAGAAGTGATGTCGCTGGCATAACGTATCTCATACTCTTCCTTTGCCTTGCTGATTCTCCACATGGACAGAAGCTCGGACACGCCATAGACAAGGAGGAACACACCGGCCAATATGCTCATGAGCCTGACGCTGAACGGGCTGAACACAAGGAATATTCCACCCAGAATGGCCACGGCCGAAAGAATCAGCGATGCGAAGCCTGCTCCAATCAGTGACATGGCTGTGGAAAGCACAATCAGCTGGAGAGCGCCGAAGATGACCAAGGCGATTCCAATGAGAGTCACGATGAATCCTGCCACCCACTCCGGGTTCAGGAACAAAAGAAGGCCGATGATGCAGTCAACGACAGCATTGACGGCCATGAGCTGTATGGAGCCGTCCTGTCTCTTCATGAATCCGCAGGCGAGCGATACGATGCCTGCAGCAAAGATGAAACATGCGATTATCTTGACGACAGTGGCGGGAGCATCGGTCCCGAAAGTCATTACAAGTCCGACACCTATCGAAGCAAGTGCCCTGCAGATGCTGCTCAGTCTGGTCTTATAGCCGAAAGTTATCATTTTTTGAATATGTTATTGAGAGTTCTGATGATAATAGAAATACAAATTTAAGAAAAATTGCTATACTTGTAAATATGTTTTTCGACACACATAACCACAGTCAGTTTTCATTTGACGGAGAGAGAACCACTCTGGAAAAGAGCACCGCTTCAGCAATCGGCAAAGGTCTGGGAGGAATCTGCTTTACAGACCACTGCGATTTCTATGTCCCCGAAATGAAGGCAGAATTCGAACCACTGCAGTGCGAAGTCTTCGATGTGGAAGCACAGCAGGCAGAGATCGACAGGGTGAATGCCCTCATCGCCGAAGGCGCTTTCGGAAAGTCGGCTGCAAAGAAGTTCAGAGTCTTCAAGGGAATCGAGATAGGAATGGAGGAGAAATCCCGCGAAGGCATCACCAGACATCTTGAGACATACAAGTTCGACCAGATAACCGCATCAGTCCATTATCTTGAGGACACAGACCCCTATTTCGGTCCCTATTACAAGGGGAAGACATGGAAAGAGGCCTATGGACGCTATCTGGAAGCCTACCTGCATGAGATCAAATGGCTGGGTGACAGATTCGACATAATGGGGCATTTCGACTACGTGGCCCGCTATGCACCATATCCGAAGGAAAGCATCCTCTACCGTGATTTTCCGGGGATTTTCGACGAGATTCTGAAATTTCTTGCAGAAAACGGCAAGGCGCTCGAGATCAACACCAAGACCTACAGGACCTATGGGGTCAGAACTCCACAGCTGGACAGAGACATCCTCATACGCTTCATGGAACTGGGAGGAGAGGCGCTTGCTCTCGGTTCTGATTCGCACGATCCGGAACAGGTGGCCGGCAAGTTCGACTATTATGCACAGTACATAAAATCTCTGGGATTCAGAAGGCTGGCACACTATGAGGGCAGAAAGCTCAAGATGGTTACAATCTGAACGGCACTACAGGCATGGTTTGTGCTTGTGGCTAGTCCGCACAGGTCAAACGAACAAAGAAAACGGATAGACAATGAAAAGAATATTGATACTTTGCCTGCTTCTCCTGCCACTTGCAGGCACGACGGCATTCGCCCAGCTTGATGAAGCCACGCTGGCAAAACGCGAGGCAAAGAAGAATCTCGTGATCCGGGAATGGAACACCGATCCCAAGACACAGACCAAATGGCTTGACAGAGTGACTACCTATGACGCCCAGGGTCGCAAGACAGAAGAGATCGAGTACACAAAGGTAGGTCAGAAATGGCGCGAGACCTTCGAGTATGGCTCAAACGGGCGAATCAGCAAGAACATTCTCTACAATGAAAAGGACAAGGCCATTCAGATAAGGAAGTTCGAGTACAATGCTGACGGGACCAAGAAAAAGCAGTTCAACTACGCCCCTAACGGCAAGCTTGAAACCGTCAAGGTCTTTGAATATTCATCAGGGAACTGACGCATTCCCACCCGCGCAGGAAAATGGACGGCAGCATAAGAAGATATCCGGCAGTCGAAAGGATGGAGCCTATTTCTCTTGAAGAAATGGACTCCGTCAAGTTGATGAACAGGATTGACTCGAAGTATGTCACGACAGACGACGTGCTTGACAGACTGCTTGAGAGGGCTGCTGCAGAGGGCTACCGTGCGTGCGAGATAGCCGGAGAGAAGATAACCCCTTACGATTCGATGTACTATGACACCGATGACCTGGAGATGTTCAGGATTCATCGTGCCGGTCATGCTGTCAGACAGAAGATAAGGGTAAGGACCTACGTACTGACAGGGACGACCTATCTCGAGATAAAGAGGAAGAACAACAAGGGCAGGACCAAGAAGAAGAGAATCCAGATTCCCGGATGTGACCTGGACGTGATTCCGGAAGCGGCAGATTTCATCAGAAATGAGTCATGGTACTCCCTTGACAATGTGCGTAAAGCCTGCACAACAGGATTTTACAGAATCACCCTTGTCAACAAGGAAAAGACTGAGCGCATCACCCTGGACACAAACCTCAGATTCACGAATCCAAGGACAGGGCTGACAGCAACCCTTCCGGGCATAGTGATAATCGAGCTCAAGCAGGATGGGAGACTGGCTTCGACGATGAAGCAGATACTGCTCGAACTCAGGATACATCCATTCAAGGTCAGCAAGTACTGCATAGGGACGTCGCTCACCACTCCGGACCTCTTTCAGGGGCGATTCAAGGAGAAGATAAGAAGAATCGAAAAGCTTCAGAAAAAAATCAACAATCCGATATGAAGAAATTCTACATGATGCTCATTGCATCCGTGCTGGTGTTCACCGTGAACATTGCAGCATCGGCGCAGACAGATTCGACGCAGGTTCAGGAAACTGAGGCCATGCAGGAAGAAGACCCGTACGCCGGGGCGGAATTCGATCCGACAATAGCAGCCGAGAACGGCTATGAAGTCGAAGTCACAGATGAAGGCACCTACAAGGTGACACAAGGTGCTGCCGGTGTCATTGAAGCGATACTCGGACTTCTGAAACTGTTCCTCTTCAATCTGGCGGTCAGCTTCATCATCGTCCAGTTCTTCTACTATCCGAAGAGCCGGAGAATGGACTATTACTTCACGTTCATGATGTTCTCATCAGCGATGTGCCTGCTTCTCTTCCTGATGAACAACCTCAGCCTGGAAATCGGATTCACAATCGGTCTGTTCGCCATCTTCGGAATGATCAGATACAGAACGGAGACTGTCCCCGTCAGGGAAATGACCTACCTTTTCATCATCATTGCAATCTCTGTCATCAATGGTATCGGAGCAGATGTCCCGTTCCTTGAACTGATTGCAGCCAACGTGCTGATCATCCTTCTCATCTGGATCCTCGAATCCAAAGGCATCATCGGCAGGAGGACATCGACCAAACTTGTGATCTACGACAAGATCGATCTGATTCTCCCTGAGAGAAGGGAAGAACTGATCGCTGATCTCGAAAAACGCACAGGACTGAAAATCAAAGGAATCGAGATAGGCCAGGTGGATTTTCTTAAGGACACGGCATGGATCAAGGTAACTTACGAACTCAGCGACGGTGAACAGAATTCAATTGACAAGCTCAGGAAGGCAAAGGATTTCGTAGCATAATCAAACAGACACAGAAACGACATGAGAAAGATTGCAATGCTGCTTGCTGCAGCTCTGGTCTCGATTGCAGCAGCACAGGTTCCGGCTCTTGCCGGAGATGATGACGCAGACAACAGTTTCGGCACAAGGTATTCAGCAGGAATTGACAAGAAAATCACGAAAGGTCTGCATGTCTTTGCCGAGGAAGAGGTACGTGTAAACGGAGATTTCTCCTCTCTTGACAGGATGTACACGTCGGCCGGAATAAGCTACAAGATCTGCCCTTACCTCAAGGTAGGTGCAGGATACACGGCGATCAACGCTTGGAGAGAAGATTCAGAAGGTGTCAAGTCATGGGACTGGAGGCACAGAGGGACAGCCGACATCACCGGAATGATCAAGGAAGGAGGATGGAAGTTCTCGCTCAGGGAGAGATTCCAGGCGACTTACAAGACAAGAGAGGTCTCCGAATATGAGCAGCCCCAGACTGCACTTGCGCTCAAGTCGAGGTTCAAGGTGTCCTACGACATTCCGAAGACCGGACTGAGCCCTTATGTCTCGATCGAGCACAGGCTGGCCCTCAACGGTGCAAAATGGGACGACCTCTGCACAGACGAAACGAATTTCCGCAACAGTGAATACATTGGCCTGAAGGACATCTACACAAGCAGGCTCAGAAGCCAGTTCGGCCTTCAGTGGGAAATGAGCAAGCGGAATGCGCTTGAACTCTACTTCCTCTATGACAACATCACAGACAGGAACATCGACTGCAAGAAGAGCAGGGTGATGCTGAAGGAACCCGTCACCACGACCCAGAGAAACTTCATGGCCGTGGGACTTGGCTACACATTCTCATTCTAGGATATCCGGCAAAGGAGTTCCTAGCTTGCGACCTCGCAGAGGAACTTGATGCGGACAAGGCGGATCGCGATTTCATCATAGTCCCGACCAAGGACCTTGATAGCCTCCTCGACAGAATCAGACTCGGCCTCATGTGAGAAATAGTCATAGATGTCCTCGACATCTTCATCGTCCACTTCCTGGCTGATGTAGTAGTTCAGATCCAGTTTCAGCCCAGTGGAGACTATTGTCTCGATTTCACGCAGAAGTTCTTCCATCTCCAGTCCCCTGGCATCCGCAATGTCGTCCAGCGACAGCCTCCTGTCAATACTCTGGATGATGTAGATCTTGTCAACGCTCTTGGTAGGAGCAGACTTGATGACGAAGTCATCCGGTCTGACGATCTCGTTTTCCTCGACGTATTTTCTGATAAGGGCGATGAATTCGGTGCCGTACTTCCGCGCCTTGCCTTCACCAACCCCCTGGCAGTTGTGAAGTTCCTCATAGGTCACGGGATACATGATCGACATGTCTTCCAGGGAAGCATCCGAGAAGATGATCCATGGCTGCAGGTTGAGTTTCCTGGAGATGTCCGTCCTGAGATTCTTGAGCATGGCAAGAAGCGTAGCGTCACCGCCACCGCCCTTGAGAGCAGCTCGGTCGCCGGCCATTTCAAGATCATAGTCATCGTCCGACGTTCCCTTGTCTTCAAATATCCTGTCCTCAACAAGCCTGATCTCAAAAGGATGACGATAAAATTCCTCACCCTCATCTGAAACATCGATAAGACCATAAGACTCGATGTCCTTCTTGAGGAGATGGAGCTGCAGCCCCTGATGGATGACAGAACTCCAGAAACGGTCGCCATGGTCACGGCCTGCGCCAAAGGACGGATTCGAATCAAGAGAATAGGACTTGACCATACCGTTTGACTGTCCGGCGAGCACAAGGGAAATGACTTCGATCTTGAACCTCTCCGGAAGATCGTGGATGGCCTTTATGACCTTGCACATCTCGGTGCGTCCGTCGAAAGTAGGTTTCGGGTTGAGACAGTTGTCACATGCACAGCAGTTGTCCTGACCGTAGTCTTCGCCAAAATAGTTGAGCAGAAGCTTCCTTCTGCACTTGTTGGATTCAGCATAGGCCACCGTCTCCATGAGAAGCTGGCGTCCTATTTCCTGCTCAGAGACCGGCTTGCCCTGCATGAACTTTTCCAGTTTCTGAATATCCTTGTAGCTGTAGAATGCAATGCAGTCAGCAGGCTTTCCGTCACGCCCTGCACGGCCTGTTTCCTGATAGTAGCCTTCTATGCTCTTCGGAATGTCATAGTGTATTACAAATCGGACATCCGGCTTGTCGATACCCATTCCAAAGGCGATTGTCGCGACAATGACATCGATCTTTTCCATGAGGAAGGCATCCTGATTGTCCGCTCTTGTCTTGGCATCGAGACCGGCATGGTAAGGCAAAGACTTGATTCCATTGATGTTGAGAAGATTGGACATCTCTTCGACTTTCTTCCTGCTGAGACAGTAGATGATGCCGGACTTCCCCGGATTCTGCTTGATGTATCGTATTATCTCCTTGTCCGGTTCATTCTTGTCCCTTATTTCATAATAGAGATTAGGTCTGTTGAATGAGGATTTGATGTCAGTGGCATCCATTTTGCCGAGATTCTTCTGTATGTCATTCTGGACCTTCGGCGTTGCAGTGGCGGTAAGGGCGATGACGGGAGCTTTGCCGATCTGCTGAACCATCTCACGTATTCTCCTGTACTCGGGGCGGAAATCATGTCCCCATTCAGAGATGCAGTGGGCCTCATCGACAGCATAGAAGGAGATGTGGATTTCCTTTAGAAGATCCACGTTCTCAAGTTTCGTGAGAGACTCCGGAGCAACGTACAGAAGCTTGGTCACGCCGGAAAGGACATCATCCCAGACTTCCTGTATCTGTACCTTGTTGAGGGAGGAATTGAGGAAATGAGCGATGCCTGTCTGCTCCGTGACAAAGCCACGGATCACATCGACCTGATTCTTCATAAGAGCGATCAGCGGTGAGATGATTATCGCTGTACCAGGAAGCACCAGAGCCGGAAGCTGGAAGCACAATGACTTGCCACCACCGGTAGGCATGAGCACAAAAGTGTCCTTTCCTTCCAGAAGGTTACAGATTATCTTTTCCTGGTCACCTTTGAAGGAGTCGTAGCCAAAGAATTCCTTCAGTTTTGAGCGAAGAAGGGAGGGGTCAGCGTACATCGCAAATTTATTTTCTTCTCTAAATATAGCTTTTCTTTTTTTTAATGACAAACATTTTGAAAGATAAATTAGCAATAAGTAAATTAAAATTGCGATATTTGCACCGAATTTCCGGTTTTAGCCCCGGATTTTGAGCAGAATACATTAAAATTCAATACAGATGAAGACAATCAAAATGTTGGCAATGGCCGCCGCTCTCTGCGCAGCTGTTGCATGCAGTTCAAGCAAGCCTGCAGCAGAGGAAGGCTCAGAAGACGCTGCAGTGGCAGAATCAACAAACCCTAAGGACCTTCTTCCTTCAAAGGCAGTCAGTGATTCAGTCAGCTACCTCATGGGTATCAACTTCGGAAGCTTCCTCAAGGGCTATGGTTTCGGAGACAAGCTCAACTACGCTCAGATCAAGAAAGGTATCGAGGATTTTCTCCACGCTGAAGGCAACCAGAACGACACCAATTTCGTAAAGCAGTTCAAGGTCAATCCTGAAGAGATGAACCGCATGTTCGGCGACTATCTCCAGAAGATCAGCCAGTACACCCTCGCAGTCAACAGGGACAAGGAAAGCAAGTTCCTTGCAGCCAACGCCAAGAAGGCAGGTGTGGAGACCTCTGAGACAGGCCTTCAGTACACCATCAAGGAAGCCGGAAACGATGTCAAGCCAGGTCCTATGGACACAGTCTATGTACACTATGTCGGAAAGCTCACCGACGGTACAATCTTCGACCAGACAACAGAAGCCGGTCCTTCAGCAATGCTCATGATGAACAGGGTCATCAAGGGATGGACAGAAGGCATCGCACTTCTCGGTGAAGGTGGAAAGGCAACTCTCTACGTTCCTTCAGAACTTGCCTATGGTGAGCGCGGACAGCAGGGCATCGAACCTTGCTCGACTCTCATCTTCGACGTAGTTCTCGATTCCGTAAAGCACTTTGTAGCACCGGAGCCTGAGGCTGAATAATCCGCTAGAAGAACAAGACCAGCCTGCCTGCGTCATTTCGCCAGGCAGGCTTTTTCACAACTTGAAAAGGAGGAAGACATGGCAACACTGGAAATAGAAGGCAGGATCCAGCAGAAACTTGCGAAGCAGAACGGTCAGAGCGCAAGAGGATCATGGACAAAACAGGATTTCGTCGTTGAATATCAGGATGGCAGTTTCCCTGCCACAGTCTGCTTCACCTCATTCGGAGACAACAATGTGGCAGAACTGGACAAGTACAAGGTAGGCGACGAGGTGAAGGTGGCATTCAACATCAGAGGAAGGGAATACAACGGACGCTGGTACAATGATGTCCGAGTCTGGAGGATTTCTCCTGCCGGACAAGGGACACAGACATATTCAAAGCCAGCCCAGTCCGCTCCAGTGGCAGCAGCCCCTGCACCGACGATAAACGACATGCCGGCAGAGAGCGAAGACAATGATCTTCCTTTCTAGTAAGGCGACACATGTGATGGCTGGAGGTCAATCCATCTGATGGAAGGATCACGACGCCACCATGTAAGCTGTTTCTTTGCATAATGACGAGTATTCCTCTGGATCAGGCGCACAGCCTCATCCAGAGGATATTTTTCATCAATGTAGTCGAAGATTTCCCTATATCCGACCGTCTGGAGCGCCTGACAGTCGCGATAAGGAAGAAGGGAACGGACCTCTTCGACAAGACCACTCTCAACCATCTTCAGCACACGGTTGTCAATTCTGGAATAAAGTTCTTCACGGGGTCTGGAAAGTCCTATCTTTTCGATCACGAAATCGCGTGATTTATGCGAGCCTGTCTTGAAAGATGAGAAAGGCTTGCCTGAGACGATGCAGCCTTCAAGAGCCC
>R14__coassemble_917_pt1 | contig 16971 bp, 12 predicted proteins | sample R14__metabat2_high_PE_037 | metagenome-assembled genome bin R14
TTTATCGGCAGTGCCAGCGGAGTTCCGTCTATCGTCTCCCAATGCTTGAGATCCACACTCGAGGCATAGCTCAGGTCATGGTTTGTCGAGCAATACGGAGAATCACGCCATACCCAGATGAGATGGAAACGTCCGTCGGGACCGGCGACCGGACCCTGCATGTAAGCATTCATCCGTCCCTGTCCGTCAGTGAGAGGAGTGTCAAGGAATCTGCTCCATGTACCGTCATCATTCAGTATGTTGTAGATTTCATTGCCGCACCCGCTGCCTCCGTCACGGTAATGGAATATCACTCGCCCGTCAGAAAGTTTCATGAAGGCCGGATAGGTGACGTTTTGCTCGTTTGCACCCACCATCGTTCCTCGCTGGAAGGTCGAGATGTCTCCGGTTTCATCTGTATGGAAATAGACAAGCGGGCTGCAGTGCATGTTGCCGGAAAAATGCAGGACTCCTCTGTCGTCCTTGCACAGGATAAGCTCATTGTGGCTGTCCCATCCTATCCGTTCATCAATCTTCTTGTATTTCCAGGCACCGTCCGGGAGCGTCCGCTGCGCAAAAGTGACTTGATGCGTGGAGTCATAGTAGGCGACGTACTGCACATCGCCTGTCGTGTACAGGCACTGGCCGACCGGGAAAGAAGCCAATGTGTAATCTACCAGACTGTCGTCCGGATCGCTTCCCGGAGCATTGCAGCTGACGGCAATCACACATGCCCCCAGAATGGCTGCCAGGAGGGATTTTCGATACATGACCATAAGATGGATTTATTGTTGCAAAGTTATCCATTTTTTATCTCAAATTGCAGAAAATCTGTTATTTGTAAAAAAGATAGTATCTTTGTGGATTGTTACGTGAAAAGCAAGAAAACATTTAAAATAAGCGCTTATGAAATTCAACATTGAAAAGGAGCAGTATCTGGCTCCGGAAATCGATGCACTCGACCATCTCGAGTCGGGCATCATCTGCACCGCAAGCGGTGAATTCACTATCGATGACACTGAAGACGGCTACACACTTTAATCAAGGAGGATCCATCATGAAAAAAATAGCAGTCATTCTCACCAGCATCATTGCAGCACTTTCTTTCTCCAGCTGCAGCAAGGAACTCACTTCTGAAGTTGAAGCACCTGCAACCGCACAGAAGATCTACCTCAACCTCGGTTCTGCAACAAGGACTTCCTATGACGGAACCTCGACGACATGGAGCGATGGTGACGCGATTTCAGTGTTCCTCTGCGAACATGGAACAGCCGAAACCGCAACCTGGACAAACTACAAGTTCACATGTGAAGATGCAGCCGCAGGCACTTTCTCTGCAGAGATAGACGGCCTCTCTTCAACTGCAAGCTATGACATGTACGCATTCTATCCTTACTACTCAGGATGGAGCAAGCCGGATTCAACCAGCTTCAACATCGCCTACAACCAGAAGCTTTCAGGCATCGATGGCACAACAGGCGGAAGCGCACAGCCTCTCTGGGGCGCTCAGACATCAGGACAGAAGATCAGCAGCCTCAGCATGAGCATGCACCAGATCGCCACCTACTTCAAGTTCGCAATCACTGCCACTGACGACATCACAATCTCATCGATCACCATGACAGCACCTTCCGGAACATATCTCGGAACAAGCATCGTCCTCGATGCATTGGATGGTGGAGCCGTCACGGATGGCAAATACAAGCAGAATTCAATCACTACTACAATAAACAACGGAACGATAGCATCCGGCAAGACTGGAATCTTCACAGTCCTCACCCGTCCTTTCGCCCTCACAAGCGGCCAGGAGCTCGAATGCGAGATCGCTACATCAGACGGCAAGAAGATGACTTTCACAGTCACCGCCCCTGCTTCAGGCTATGACTTCACAGCCGGCAAGGTCAACACGGTCGCCAGGACTTTCACTGTCGATGCAGCTGTGACCAAGACTCTTCCTTACTCAGAGTCATTCGCAAATTCATTCGGAGACTTCACGGTCAAGAACATCTCTCTTGCTTCAGCACTTACATACGCATGGACAACGAACTCAAGCTATGCGAAGGCTTCCGCCTACATGAGCAACACCAACTATGACGCTGAAAGCTGGCTGGTTTCTCCGACAATCGATCTCACAAGTGAGACAAGCGCATCTCTCACCTTCTCATATGCAATAAGATATGGAGCCGTTCCTTACTCTGACAATTTCTACCTTGTAGTAATAGACGAAGATGATGAAGAGACTGCGATTGCCATAGACGGCCTTCCAACCGAACTGCCATCGTCATGGACTTTCAACAATGCGACCGTCGATCTCTCAGCTTACTGCGGCAGCAAGATCAAGCTTGCCTTCGTCTATAAGTCAACATCAAGCAATAGCGATGCTCCTACCGTTGAACTCAAGGACATGACCATTTCAAGCGGCTCAAGTTCAAGCGATATGGATTCTTACAGTACATACAGCTGGGATCTTTCGACAGACTGCACAGCTTCTGCATCAACAACTGCAATGAGCTGGACATCCTCTTACGCTACCATGGATATTGCCAAGGCAAATGCACAAACAAACTCAAACAATTATTACCCTGGAACATCAGGAAAGAGTTACACCAGCACAAGATTCTACAAGAATTCTGTACTGACCATCACACCATCCAACAGTTGCGAAGTTGCCTATATCGTCTTTGTAGCGACAAGTGCTTCATATGCTTCAGCACTTGCAAGCAGTACTTGGACCAATGCTACCGCATCAGTAAGCGGCAGTACAGTAACAGTCACTGCTACGGACAAGAGCAGCGCAATCGAAGCAACCATTGGTGCAACCTGCGGGTTCACATCTGTTACTATTTACTATAAATAAAAGTAGCAGGAGCAAAGAATAAATAATCCATCAAAGATTCGCTCATTGCTGGGCGAATCTTTTATTTATCAGTCATTCCTGCAATTGATGCCCCCATGTTACCATTTCTATCAAGACATTGAAAAGTTGAATTCTGATTGGAAGTGCAGCTACATCTTCCGACAAACAGTTCAAATGGCAGAATATTCACTAACTTTGGACACGATAGCAAGATAAGGGAAAGACCGAATGACATGGGAAATTGTGTGATGAAGGAATATTCAAAGGTCCTGAAGGCAGTGGCATGGCTTCAGGCCTCGGTCATTGCGGCAGCATCGATCCTGCTGTCATCATGCTCGTCGGGGATGCTGGAAGACAGACTGACTGCGGAAGACGACGGAATCACCGTCACAATAGAAACCGGCGCCCAGGATGAAGCCACCCCGGAACCACAGGCAGAATCCCGCCCTGGCTCCCGCACCTGCTTCGGAGAGAAGACAGACGGCGCCTACACCACACTCTGGACGACGAACAAGAGCGCACAGTTCTCAGTCAACGGAGACACCTTCGTCAGCGCCACACCTTCAGTCAGCGACGGCGGCAGGAGTGCTTCCTTCACCGTCACCTTCGCCTCAACCTCGGCCACGGAAGGAACAGTCTATGGATTCTCACCGAAGGGAACATATTCAAAGAACGGCAGCTGCAAGGGAGGCTTCACTACGATCTACTCCACCTACGGCTCGACCTATCTGGTGATTCCGGCCGCACAGACACCACTCGCCGACTCGCCGGATGAGGCCGCCCAGGCTGTCTGGGGGAAGGCAGAGTATTCAGACGGCCTGCCGACTTCAGTCAACATGCACTTCAGTCATATCACAGCCTATGGAAAAATGGCCCTGCAGAACTACGAAGGCGGGACGGTCAGCACGGTGTCCATCACATTTCCGACGGCCGTGGCAGGCAATTCGGTCAGCTTCTTCTACAAGGACGGAACCTACTACAGCACACCTTATGATGAGGGGTCGCTCGTCAATGCGAATGTCAGCACCATAACCATCGATGCAGCCAATGCAAGAGACAATGTCTTCTGGTTCGGACTCATGCCAGTCGGAGAACTTTCCTCCGGATCCATGGTCATCACAGTGACAGACACTGATTCGAAATCCTATACCAGGACGGTCCAGCTCAGCGCCGACAGATCGATCTCCTTCCGGAAAGGAAGAGTCACCTCATTCGTCGTGGACATGGAAGGAACAGGAACAGACAGCGGGGATGATGAATATGCCGACAACGATGGACTTGCCTACGGCAGCTGCTATGAAATGCCGGCCATCTCGGTCCCGCAGAGCGCGCTTCCTTTCTCGAAATCAGGAAGTCTGGTCAATGACTATGGCGATGCCGACTACTGGCTCAATGCCTCCACAGGCACTTCCGGACAGGTCTATGTGGTGCACAGGACAAAGTCGGGGACGGACTACATCAGGAACTTCTCCCTGCTGCATGACAGCAGCAAGAAGGCAGCCCTCTGGGTGGCATACGCATTCAACGGGACGACATGGAAGGATGGCAACGTGGGGAGGAATGACAACTGGGTCTATGACCCCGCTCTTTCAACATCAAGCCAGCCGGACCTGACCAGCAGCTACCCTGACAGCAACTATGACAGAGGCCATCAGGCCGCTTCCAACGACCGGCAGACTACCGTTGCAGGAAACCGGCAGACATTCTATTTCTCAAACATGACCCCGCAGTACGCAGATCTCAACCAGAACAACTGGGCCAGTCTGGAGAACCGGATCCAGACTTTCGGCTGGTCATGCAAGACGACTGACACGCTCTACGTGGTGACAGGTCCTGTCTTCGAGGACGGATGGTCCACCACGACGGACAAGAACGGGCTGTCATGCCCTGTTCCGTCACGCTACTACAAATGCATGATGAAATGTTCCTTCAATAGTTCAGGCGCAATGACCGGTGCCGTTGGCGTGGCCTATCTCACTCCAGGGAACAATGCTTCCTCCGACACGGCCTGGACCGGATGGATCACCACCATCGATGCCGTCGAACAGCTGACCGGTCTGAACTTCTTCGCAAATGTTCCCGAAGCTCTGCAGACCGCAGCGGAAAAGACCAATGCGGCGCTGTTCTAGGAAGACTTGATTACAGTGTGCCGTCACTAGTTTCAACACGGATTTCGTATCTTGCAGCAACAAGACATAAGAGTACAACCATGATCATAAACATCTTCAGAAGAAAGGCAATGTCATCCGCACTCGCTGCGATGATGACTCTTGCAGGGATGCTCTGCAGCGGGACAGCATCCGCACAGGAATTCAGAATGCCGGAAGACCCGTCTGCATTCGCGACAGAAGAAGTGCACTTCCAGAGCGGCGGAAAGGATCTTTTCGGAATGCGCTTCACTCCGAAGAGTGGGAAGGCAGCAGGCAAAAGCGGCCGCAGGATGCCTGCCGTCATAATGTCTCATGGATACAACGGCAACCCTGTCCTCTTCTACGAGCTGATAGATTCACTTGCGCGCAAAGGCTACATCTGCTATTTCTTCGACTTCAGCGGCGGTTCGGACAGGACCCGCAGCGAGGGATCCTTCTCCGAGATGTCGGTCCTTACCGAAAAGCAGAATCTTGAGGACGCCATCAGGATGATACGCGGATGGAAGAATGTGGACAGAAAGAATATCTTCCTGGTCGGAGAAAGCCAGGGTGGGATAGTCTCATCCCTTGCCGCAGCCGATAAGCCCGGGTGGGCAAAGGCACTGGCTCTGATGTACCCGGCTTTCGTCATCCCCGATGATGCAAGGGAGGCTTTCAGCAGCAAGGATGAAATCCCGGAGACGACACAGTTTCTCGGCCATGTCGTCGGCAGGCAGTACTACGCCGATGTCTATGACATGGACATCTACAGCATCATCCCCCGTTTCAAGGGCAATGTGCTGATCGTTCACGGCGACAAGGACACCCTTGTTCCGATCGAATATTCAAAGAAAGCGCTCGATGCCTACCGCCATGCGACCCTCAAGGTCATCCCTGGAGCTCCACATGGATTCTTCTTCCCGGAATATTCCCACATGAACGTCAGGTGGATAAGTGAGTTTCTCGACACTGAAACCAAGAGGTAGGACCCCTGTGACATGGGCAAGGACAAACTTCACGAGGCAATACTGATTCTCGCGGGAATTGCAATCCTTCTGGCGACATCCTGCAAGAAGGAGGAGACTTTCGAGCCTATCGGAAGGAAGAGCCCGTTCACTTCCTACGGAATGCCTACGCTCTGGATCGACACCGAAGACGGAGTCGCTATCTCAAGCAAGTTCGAAACTGTTCCATGCACCATCAAGTTGACGGAAGACGGAGACGATGAAGATGTCATTCTGACCCAGAGTGCCAGAATCAGGGGAAGGGGCAATGCCACCTGGTGGTGGGACTACCCTAAAAGACCCTACAAGATCAAGCTTGACAAGGCGCAGAGCCTCTGCGGAATGCCGTCCAACAGGGACTGGGCCCTGCTGGCACTTTACAGCGACCACACACTGATGAGGGAAAGCTTCATGACCTGCATCGCAAGCAAACTGGACATGCCCTACCAGATAAGGCAGGAATATGTCAGAGTGGTCCTCAACGGCCAGGAAAACGGTGTCTATGTCCTCAGCGAGACAGTCGAGAATGCGAAGAACAGGATCGATGTAAAAAGCGACGGCTTCATCATCGAGAAGGACAATCACGCCGAGAACGAATCTGTGGTCTTCTACTCCGGCAACGGCCACTGCTTCACCTTCAAGTACCCGGACAACGGGGACATCGACAACGGAGACCTGAACTACACCTACATCAAGGATTTCATCGACAGTTTCGAAAATGCCCTCTATGGCAGCGATTTCAAGGATCCGGACAAAGGCTACAGGAAGTACATCGAGCCACGCTCATTCGCCAAGTGGTACTTGCTACAGGAGATTTCAGACAACTGGGAACCGAATCCGTTCTACGTTCTGCAGACCCGCGGGGCATTGCTGGAGGCCGGACCTACATGGGATGCGGAATGGAGCTTCGGTCTTTCGCGTCAGGACCAGAACGGCTGGATGACTCCACCGGCACAGCCGGATCCGGAAAGCGGTCACTGGCATCAGACGACCTATCTGAGAAATCTGTTTGAGGATCCATACTTCGTTGACATCGTCCGGGAAGAATGGTCAAAGCTCAAGCCGAAGCTGCAGCAAGTCCACGAAGAGATGGCCACTCTTGCCGAAAGTCTGGATGCCGCCCAGAAGTACAACTTCAAGCTGTATCCTATCCTTGGCACTGTTCCGGAACTGGGACTTGTCTGTTTCGGCAACTGGAAGGACGAGGTAGCCTATGCCGATGACTATCTCACAAAACACGCAGCATGGTTCGACTCCTGGATTGCCGAGAAGTAAAGAGCAGAAAATCCGGACCGGAATGGTAAAGATCCCCTGTGAAGCAGACGTTTCAGAATCAGAGTCAGCGGATGTCGATGAACCAGACCGAATTCGGAGAAAGGATGCAGTCGATGACTGCCAGTCCGTCACCGGAGACATGCACCTTGTCGTCCAGAGGAGTCAGCACACTGCATTCGGCGTACTTCGGGACGAGTTCCATGTACTTCTCAAGGGCAGTCTCGTCAATGATGTTCCACGGCACATGGCAGGCATCGTCCGGAGACCAGTTGAACATGTCGTCAGTGATTCCAAGAGCTTTCCGGTCCTCCACCCACTCGTCGAACCAGTTGCAGTCATCATCGACCTTGCGGATCTGGATGCGATGAGACCCTCTCCGCATGCTGGTACGGACATTGAGTCTTGCCACGACTGTCGAATCGTAGTCAAGGGAGTTGCCGAAGTTGTAAACCATGATGGTGATCTTCCCGCTTGAAGTGTCCACGCCGGCAAAAGCCTTGACTTCCATTTCCAGGTCACCTGCACATGCCGAGGTACTGTCGGCTGCCACTTCGGCACGTTTCATCCCGGCCATCCGGTTGATGTTCATCGCGACATGGCATGAAACACTCGGATTGCCTTCAAGCAGATCCGTGGACAGATATTGCCAGGATGAGAGATAATCGCCACCGGCATCAAGCATCTGACCATAGCGGCATGCATCGTAGGCCGCCATGTAAGTGAATCCGACGGTTCTGGAATAGACCGCATCATTGTTTTTTCCGGGAGCCGAGCCGAGTATCCTTCCCTCGTCGATGCCGAATTTCAAGTCTGTCAGACCATATTTCTCGGCAGTTGTCCTTAGGAAGGCTATACATTCAGGAAGGCTCTTCTTGTCAGAAAAGCGGCCCGGCGAATAGTCATAGTAGGATGAAGCAAGGTAAGTGATGTGGGTCCCCCTGCCTCCGTTCGCCCAGTTTCTGCCCTGGGCACAGTGCTCTATGAATATGGCCTCATCCCACAAACCCTCGTTGACAGTCATCGAGTGGGCGCCGATCCATACGTCTTCTCCCAGGACATCCGTCACCGCCTGCACTGTCCAGTCATAGATCTTGCAGAAGTCTTCAGCCGCAGTCTCCGGAGTGCCGTCGCTTCCCTGGAACCATTCCTTGTTCTCATATTCAGTGAACACTCCGAAATGCCAGGTACGCACTTCGTCGATGCCGAACTCACTGACGAGAACTTCCATGAGCGCGCGGATGTAGGTGTAGTACTCCCCGTAGTCGTCAGGAGGGAAGATGTTGACTCCATAAAGGTCAGTCCTGTAACGGGATGTGAACTTGACAGGGACGTTTCCGAGCTTCAGATGTGGCTTGGCGCCGAGTGAAAGGATTCCACGGCAGTTCGCAACAAGATTGTCAAAAGCATAGTCATCCTTCACGGTCCTGTCGAGAGGATCCTTGAAAAGGTCGCGGGAAGGACTTCCGCCCGTGGCAGTCATGAGCTGGACATACTCGACGAAATCAAAGATGTTCACCTCGGACGTGACTTTAGGATTGATGAAACTCTCGCCGACGGACCAGACGTTGACGTTGGAGACAAGATTGGGAATCTCATTGCCAAGACGGGTGGCATCGACCTCGAACGAACAGTCGGGCACGGATGTCTCGTTGCCGCAGGAGGCAAGACCAAGCATCATGGCAAGAACGGAGACCATGGCTATTCTGTTTCTGACTTTCATTTTATTTCAAATAAAGGTGATCTGGATTTAGCTGCACAGGACGGCGGGAAGACATGCGGAATTCACCGGGCCTGCAGCCGGTGTGCTTCTTGAATGCGGTCACGAAATAGTCCTGGTCATTGAAACCGACCTCCATGGCAATGGCCTTGACGGACATGTCTGTCGAGGCAAGAAGTTCCTTTGCCTTCATGATCCGGATTTCAGAGATGTACTGGCCGGGGGAGAATCCTGTGTAGTCCTTGAAGAGCTTGCGGAACTTGGAGTAGCCGATTTCAAGGGTCTCGGCAAGGGATTCCGGTGAAATGGAGGAAAGCTGCTGATCGACAATTATCCTGGCCCGGATGATGATGTCTTCAGCATCATTGTTCTTGAAGTCGGAAATCTTGTCGTAGTAGATGGCAGAGGAAAGAAGAGAATGCGCAATGCTTCCGAGCATCTGCTGGTAGCCGGCTCTCTGCGTGATGGCAATCTCTATGCCGGTCTTGTAGAGTTCAGCCACATCGTTCCTCAAGCCTACCCTGAACACGGGGCACTCCGGCGAGAGAAGACCCTTCTCGACCCACTCCGAAGGAATTCTTCCTTCGAATCCTATCCAGAACTCGCTCCACAGAGCATTGTCTTTTTCGGCATAAGAATGTCTGATTCCGGGGAAAAGGAGAAACATGTCGCCTTCCTCCAACGGAATCTCAGTGTTGAAACCGGTAGCCGAGGTTTTCAGGAAGCCCTCCCCCTTTCCAAGATATTGATGGAGCTGGAAACAGTTGAGCACACGTCCCTCTTCCTTGGAAAAACTATATTCCGAAGGATGGATGCCCACCGGATGGTCAGCATCCCTGTCCTTGCTCTGATAGCCCACGGAGTTCACGACAATTCCCCATCTGCGGTCATTGCTGCTTATCGTAAGATATTTCAGGCGATGCTGTTCTTCCATTGCAAGTTTTCTTTGACACCGATACAAATATCAAAAATTCAAGTATAAAAACAAAATGTCACAAAACGATTTATCATTCATCGGTATTTTTGTATAAGTTACATTCTTGATTTTATCATGATGAAAAGATTGACAATCCTTCTGTCAGCCTTGCTGGCAATGGTTTCCTGCACGACGAAAGTCCAGAACAGATTCGTCCATACGGATGGGACGCAGTTCATCCTTGACGGACAACCGTACTACTACATCGGGGCAAACTACTGGGCAGGTCCGGTACTCGGATCCCCAGGCAAGGGTGGAGACAGGGAACGCCTTGCCCATGACCTGGATGTGCTCAAGGCAGCAGGAGTGAACAACCTCCGTGTACTTGCCGGTGCCGATGCTCCGGGAGAGAACAACCGGTCGATCATCCCATTCCTCCAGAAAGCTCCCGGAGTACTGGACGAAGACCTTCTCACAGGACTGGACTATTTCATGGCAGAAATTGCCAAGAGAGACATGAAGGCAATCCTCTACCTCAACAACGACTGCCCGTGGAGCGGCGGCTACATCTACTATGTCAAGCAGGTGACCGGACAGGAATCCCCGAACTTCTGGACTGACGATCAGGGCTACAAGGAATTCTCAAGCAAGTTCATCGCAATGCGCGAGTGTCAGGAACTCTATTTCGACTTCCTGAAGACAATGGTAAGCCGTACGAATTCAATAACAGGTGTGGCCTATAAGGACGATCCTGCACTCTTCGCATGGCAGATCAGCAACGAACCGAGAGCAATGGTGGACAGCCTCCATCCTCAGTTCATCGCCTTCATGCATGAATCGGCCGAATTGATCCGGAGCATAGACAGCAACCACATGATTTCTACAGGATGCGAAGGACAGCAGGGATGCGAAAGCGATCCTTCTGAATATGAAACAATCCATGCGGACCCTCTGGTCGATTACCTGACGTTCCACATCTGGCCGGACAACTGGGGATTCAAGGATCTCTACGGAGACAGCCAGGATCAGCTCCAGAATCACATCGACGTTGCAAGAAAGCTCAACAAGCCTCTTGTCGTCGAAGAGTTCGGTCTCATCCGTGACGGACATGAGTACGATCCGTCTGTCCCGACAACACATCGTGACGAGTACTATGAATGGCTGTTCAGCAAGGTTGTGAAATCCGCCAAGGAGGGAGACCTTCTGGCCGGTGCCAACTTCTGGGCATTCGCAGGGGCCGGAAGAGCTGCCGACGACTCTGTCTGGGAAGAAGGAGACGACCTTCTCGGAGACCCGCCTTTCGAGCCGCAGGGACAGTTCTCAGTCTTTGACTGTGACACCACCACTTTGAATATAGTGAAGAAAAACAACGAACTCATAACAGGAAAAAAGAACTGACAGAAAGGTTTGTGAAGTGGTGGAACTTGGGATGGCCTGGAAGTCGGATCGGCTTCGAGGCCATCTTCTTTTCCCTCCGCACAGATTCCGGATCCGGTTCCTCGGCAAGCATGAAATAGTTTTTTGTAACTTAGCGGAAGAAACAAGATGATGTCCGGAACAAAAAGAAAGATATTCCTGCATGCAGTGCTGCCGGTTCTGTGTGGTTTTGTCGTCATGGGGGCGGTGGATGTCGCAGGTGTCGCGAGAAACTATCTGCAGCAGGACTTCGGCCTGACTGAACAGGTGGCCGGCCTCATCCCTGCAGCATGCTATCTTTGGTTTCTGTTCTTTGGAATTCCCGCCGGGGCGGCATCGGCAAGATTCGGGAAAAGGAGAATCGCGGAATGGAGCATGGCTGCAGGAGCGGCAGCTCTGGTGATTCCGTTCATATTCAAGGGCAGCCTTACTGCAGCATTGTCTGCGCTTGCAGCACTCGGCATCGCAAGCACATTCCTGATGGTTGCCGTAAACCCATTGGCCAAGGATGCGGCAGGAGAGAGACAGACCGCGGGAATACTTTCCATCGGTTCTTCTCTCAAAGCCTTGACTTCAATAGCGGTTCCGCTTCTCATGGCCTTGTCAGCAGAGACATCTTCAGGATGGCAGGGAGGGCTGCTGGTCCTTGCTGCAGCAAGTGCTGGCGGCGCGGTCTTGATGCATTTCTCAGAAATAGAGGAATCCCCCTGCGATCAGATGCCTGCAAAAAGTGTTTTCCGGCTTCTCGCCCGTCCAGAAATGGCTGCCTGTTTCATTTGTGCAATGTTCATCGTAGGCATTGATGCAGGAGTCATTTCCTATCTTCCCATGATCTTCCGGATGAAGGGAGGCATGGAATTGGATGGCTCAGTGGCTCTCTCCAGTCTGTATCCTGCCACAAAGATGGCCGCAGCATTCCTGGGAGGGCTGTTGCTTCTGAAGTTAAGGACTTCGACCTACACAAAGGCAAGCATCGTACTGATGCTTGCCGGAATCGTGTGCTGGCTGTCTTCTGCCTCCAGCCTTGGTGTCATGGTCGGAACGATAATGTTCGGATGCGGCTATGCCAACATGTTTTCCATCCTCTATGCAGCAGCGATGAACCTTTTCCCGGACAGGGAAAACGAAGTTTCATCACTGATGATAATGAGCCTTGCCGGTGGTGCCGCAATGGGTCCTCTGATCGGCCTGCTCTTAGGATGAAGAAGTTTCCGAAAGGCTATTCAGCCTTCATCTTCCGGTACATTTCATTGTACCTGCGCATCATGCTGAACGGGAATCCATCGTAGTCGCTTGCCTTGAAGCTGTACTCGATATTGCCTCGGAGAGCATAGTTCCAGATCATGGAAATCTGGACCTTCTGGTTGTAATAGACAATGTAGTGTGCCTTTACCTTTGCAGAGTCGCCGCTGGCTGTCTTCGGTCCGGTGAATTCACCCACATAATAGACCTTTCCAAGGTCCTTTGCAGCCCTCTTGGCCCAGATGACCTGATAAGTGCGGTTGACATCGCCCAGATCCGAGAATGAGCGGGAATCTTCGTAGATGTGCTCGGACATTCCCTTCATCGGGTCAGGAGTCATCACATCGGTGATCTCCTCATACTGGGCGAAAGAGTCAGTACCCCATGAAGCCTCATGGAACTGATGCCACTGCGAATTGCGCATGATACTGTTGCCGGAGCAGATGAGACGTCCCTCGGGATCCGCTGCCTTGACGGCATTGGCAAAACCCCGGTACGCTGTCTGTACATCTGTCGCCGGAATCTGGGTGTAGCCGGCTATGCCGATGTCGGCCTGAAGGCTGAATTCGTTGCCGAATTCCCAGGCTGCAAGGCACTTGTGATCCTTGAGAGTGCCGACTATGTCAGCCACATAGGATTTCATGAAATCGAAAGTCTTGCTGCTCTCCACACCCCATGCGGTGATGTCCTCGCCGCAATATTCAGGTACACAGGAAGTGTTCCAGAAGAAGGAAGGGATGAGAAGGATGTGGCCTTCGTCACAGAGATTGGCAAGGTAGTCAAGATTCTGGAGATACTTGGTCTTCTGCTCGGTGTAGTAATGCATCTGGCTGGCGTAATATGGTCCGCAGCTGAACCTGACGATAGGAACCTTGTTTGCGACAAGTTCCTTGACAGTGGCCTCTATCTCTCCTGTCTGCATGTTGTCCGCCTCGAAACACTGCACGAAGAGATTGTAACAGTTGGTTCCCGTAACATAGAGAGGGACTCCTCCGAGAATCATCCTCTTTTCGGAGGAATCCGACGAGAGGGATCCCATCTGGATTCCGAGTTTTCCAGACCATGAGCTGTCCCAGTAAAGATCAAGGGCATAAGGTGCGGTCTGGGAAGAATCACTCTTCCCGCCATCATCTTTTCCTCCATCATCCTTCTTGCAGGATGAAAGCCCCACGGCAACTGCCATGGCGGCCAAAACAAGCAATGCTTTCTTCATGATTCAAATATAACCAAAAGGGGACCGGATTCCAAAATCCGGCCCCCCTTTTTTGTTCAAGTCAGCAGATTATCTCTTGACACAACGTACAGGCTCACCGCATGCACGATCATAGTTGCCATAGAAATCATCCGGCTGGAGACGGAATCCATTGTCAAGGTTGCCCCATGAAGTAGAGCAGGTCCAGACTGTCGCATAGGTGGCACCTCCGTCCCACCAGCCCCATCCACCATTGTAGATGAAGCTTGCGTAAGGGAGGAATACCTTGCCGCCACAGACAGTGAGACCTCCGTCTGCACCATTCCTGTCACCACCTGAAGCGAGGGCTGCCGGAGATGCTACTGAATAGCCTGCCGGGCATGGATCGTAGATGGTCTTCAGGTCAGCCTTGAGCTTGAGGCTCTCGTCAGCGAAGCACATGCCCCAGAGGTAACGCTGAGGAGCTTCGAGGAGCCAGTCGTTGTTGCGGCCGCAGTTGGCGATGTAAGTGTCAGGATGAGCTACTGAGTACTCTATGGTGCACTGGTCAGGATTGTTGGAGCCTCCAGCGACAGGATGGTACTTGCCTTCTCCGTGTCCGCTGTCGAAATCCATCTTCTTTGAGAATGGATCCTTGCGACCCCATTGATAGTACATTCCAGGATCCTTTTCGTTCTCTGCACCGACATTCTTGTTGAGGAATGTGACATCTCCGCAGACGATGTCGGTCGGAGGAAGGGTACTCCAGATGTGCCAGCTCCAGATGATGTTTCCTGCATCGTCAGTAGCAGCGATCACTGCATTGCCTTCCTTGCCTGAACATGCAAAGTAGATCTTTCCGTCAGCATAGGTGACGCCGGTCACAAGTCCTGTGACTTCTTCCCAGACGAGCTTTGCTCCTGAAGGAGAGAGCTTAGGGTTCTGATCCTTGAATGTGCTGTGGATACCGGCTGAACCATTACCCTTGACGGTAGCGTCGAAGTAGTAGCCTCCGGTCTCACCGATGACGTAGCAGTTGGCCGTCTCGGTCGAGCCTGCATTGAGGTCAGTGTAGATCACGAACTGCTGGCGAGAAATGTTAAGGATGCGAGCCTTGGTGATCTTCTTCGGGCCATCGATGTCATAGGCGTTGATATTGCCGTCTGAAGAAGTGACCTTCACTACAAAGCCTTGTTCGTAGGTTCCGTAAGGAAGGAACACGACGAAATCCTTTGCAACCTGAGTGAGCTGGATGCCGTCTCCGCAATCGACGACTGTCGTGGATGTACCCCCGGTCATGCTGATGGTCTTGACTCCATCTTTGTCAGCTGTGACGGTAAGGTCTCCATTGATTATCTCACCACCTTTTGCAGTGACCTCAGCTCTGGAGATCTTCACTTCTCCGGTGAGCTTGACTGAGACTCCGCCGAGAGGAGCAACGAACGGAATGTTCTTGCTTCCCTTGCTTGTCACGGCAACAAGAGGGCACGTGCCTGCGTCATAGACACCTGCCGTTGTGAATGTCGTGGTTGAAGGAACCTTCATCTTGACAGTGGCTTCTTCACCTGACATCGAGACTGAGTTGGATGCGCTGTAAGGAGACACTGCGACCGTTGCATTGACTGACGATCCCTTCGTCTCACCACCTTCAGACTTGAACTTGCCTTTTCTTGAAGCCTCGCCTGAAGAGATGACATACTGCTCATTGTTCGTGGAGCCTTCAAAGAGGCTGAAGGATGCACCGTTACCCCAGTAGAGAGCATTGGAGCCATCCATATATTCTTCAGTGATGGTACCGGTGATGGAACCACCGCCGAAGAGTCCGCCGTCCTTTGTGCATGAAGAAAGCGCACAGATGGATGCGGCTATAGCAAATGCTGAGAGCAATTTTTTCATGATGTTACTTTTTAAAGTCATTCGTAGTATCAATAGCCAGGGTTCTCGACAACCTTGTTATGGCTGAGAGAAACGGTTCCGTCGCCAATCGGCATGTAATAGTTGTTGGACGGGAATGTAGGTTCAAGGATGGAATCATCGATTTTCTGCTTGATTTCAATCCAGAACTTAGGCGAACCTTCCTTGTAGGAATTCCAGTCAAGGAGATAGTTGACACCGACATGAGGGCCATTGAGTTCCTTTTCTGCCTCTCTCCAGCGGCGGAGATCCCAGTAACGGTGATCCTCGAAGCAAAGCTCGATCTCACGCTCGTGGTGAATGGCGTCACGATCGATGGTCTTGAGTTCTGCGACACCTGCGCGGCTGCGGATCTGATTGACTGCAGCAAGAGCTTCTCCGGTGTTTCCAAGCTCATACTGTGCCTCTGCATAATTGAGGAGGACTTCAGCATAACGGAATATCTGGTAGTCTGTGGTTGAGTAGCAGAACCATGTTCCATTGTCAGCGGTCTCGTCAAGATACTTGCGCACACCGAAACCGGTGTGAAGGTTGCCCTGATCACGGAACTCGTTCATCTGGTCACCGTAGCACATGACACCTTCATAGGCTGGAGTGGTGACATTGTGGAACACTGAACCGTCAGCGAGACGGATTCCATTGTACATCGCAATGGTGTTGTCTCCGTAGACAGCGCCACCCACTGCTCCCGGCCATGATGAGCCGTTGGTCCAGATCCAGGCAAGGAGGCGTGGGTCTCTGTTGCCGAGGAACTCGTCCATCGTCCATGCACGGGATGTGAGCTGATCCCTGTCGATCTTTCCTGAAGTTCCGTCTGCGAACTCGAATTCCTCGATGAAATCATAGTAAGGGAGAAGATACTGTCCGACAGACCATGCGTTAGGCTTAGGGCAGTTGCAGATATCCCATGACCATCTGTACTGAGTTCCGCCTGTTCCCTGATGACGCTTTACCATGATGGCCTCGCAGTTGTCCTTCTTGAGGAAGATGTCACGGAGTGCGGTCACCTTGTCTCCTCCTGGATTGTAGAGGTCGTAGCCACATTCTGTATGGACTCTCTTCGCTGCATCGGCTGCAATTGCGTAGTAGTTGTTGGAGGTACCCTTAGGAATTCCGTTAAGGCCATTGAGGGCTACGGTACCATTCTGCTGGATGCTGCCTGCATAGAGGGCGACACGGCTGAGGAGCGCGAGGACTGCACCCTTGCCTGCCCTTCCTGCCTGAGGAGTCTCAGTGATGACATCTGCGATGTCCTGGAGCTCACTGATGATGAAGTCATAGCACTCCTGCTCAGTGTTCCTTTCAGGATACATTTCTTCTTCATCTGCATCGATGGAGGTCTCCTTGAGGA
>R14__coassemble_954_pt1 | contig 16481 bp, 12 predicted proteins | sample R14__metabat2_high_PE_037 | metagenome-assembled genome bin R14
GACGATGAGCACCGGGTTTACGGTAACTGTGACTGCCACCGACGGCACAGCCGTGCAGAAAGCGACCACGACGTTCCGCACTATCACCCGCAACACAATCAACTCGATGGCTGCACTTGAATGCAAGTTTGCGATACCTGTCCCAGAGGCGGTAGATCTCGGTCTGTCTGTCAAGTGGGCATCCTTCAACATCGGGGCTTCAAGCCCGGAGGAATATGGTAATTATTATGCATGGGGCGAAACGGAGATCAAGTCTGACTATAGTTGGGCGACCTACAAATGGATGGTTGATGGGCAGTCAAGTTGGGAGTATATCAACAAATACACTTGGCCGGACAATCAGACATCTGCGAGTTGGTATGACAGTGACGGTACGTTTGTCGGAGATTCCCTCAATGTCCTCAAGCCTGAGGACGACGTGGCTTATGCGAAACTTGGTGGCAGTTGGCGAATGCCAACACAGAGCGAGTTTTCGGAGCTCAAAAACAACTGCACTTGGACATGGACGACCTACGAAGGAGTGAACGGTTACAAGGTCCAGAGCATCAAGGTGGGTTACACAGACAAATGGATATTCCTTCCTGCCGCCGGAATGTTGCACAATTATGGTCTGTCAAGTTTATACTTTGCTGAGTTGAGAGGATTTTACTACTCTTCTTATAGAAATTCAAATTATTCTCACCTCGCAAGCGGGTTGTACTTCTATTCGGGCATGATTAATCCACTCAACTATCCTGAACGCTGCATAGGTCAAAGCGTCCGTCCTGTCACAGAATAATTGCTGCAGTCAGCAGTTAAGGCTATCAGCCCGGGACTGCTGACCTGCTTTAAATATTGAAGCCCGTCAGGGCAACGACTGGACGAAGCCCTTTAAACCTGCTTATGCGCCCGACGTGAACAGGAACGGTTCTGTCGCTCACCATTGAGCAGCCACACCCCTCTAATTAAGGTCGGCGTGAGCAGGAAAGCCCCTGTTGCTCACCGCAGCAATTTGGAACGTGTCTGGTGAACAGGGAGGCCTCTGTTGCTCACGGCGGCAGCGAGTGAGGGCGCAGGGACACTGAACATCATCACATACAAAGAACAGCCCACAAACCGGATGATGGATGTGGGCTGCAGATAAACAATTATGCTAGATCGGATATGCCAGGCGGGGAGGCTTAAAAGCTGACGCGGCCGCTTGTTACGATTGTCCTGGAGTCGCGAGCAATTTATATTTCGTACTCGCAGAGATCCTTCTTCCAGTCAGCGATGGTGACATCGTAGAAAGAGAAGACATCGTCACCCAGTACAAACTCCACGTCAGCAGATTCTCCAGCCTTCAGGCTGACTTTCCTGAACGCCTTGAGCTCGTGGGCAGGACGGAAGATTGAAGGATTCAGAGGCTTGACATAGACCTGAACCACATCCTTCCCGTCCATATTTCCAGTGTTCGTGACCTTTACCTTTACCTTTACGGAGCCATCCGAAGACTTGCTTACGCTGAGGTCTGAATATTCAAAAGTCGAGTATGAAAGTCCGTAGCCGAATGCGAACTCCGGCTCTACGTTCCTTGTGTCATAGTAACGGTACCCGACCATCAGACTGTCGGAGAAGACTATCCTGTCCCTGTCCTGCCAGCCGAGACGGTTGATCGGGGTGTCCTCGTACTTCTTCGGCCAGGTGAATGGAAGCCGGCCTGATGGATTGACCTTGCCGGTCAGAATCTCGGCGACGGCTTTCCCACCTTCCATTCCTGGATAGAAAGCCTCGACTACTGAACTTACATTGCCGAGCCATCCGCCCAGTTCGACTGGAGAACCATTGAGTAGAACTACGCAGAAATTCTTGTTCAGCGGAGCAAGACGGTTGATGAGAACCTGCTGTGAGGCAGGGAAGTCAAGACTGACCCTGTCACGTCCTTCAGTGTCAAGGTTGTGGTCCAGACCACCTACGAAGATGACAGCATCTGCCTTCTTTGCCAGTCTGTCCAGCCTTGCAAGCTTGGCATCGGATGCACTGCTCTGAGGAGTCTCCCAAAGAACTTCAAGCGCGGAGTCACCGACCTTCTTGTTGTAGGCGATGCAGAGATGGAAAGGAACATCCTTCTTCAGATCCACGGAAGCCGTGACTGTTCCTGTACCCCTGTCTGTATCTGCGATAGCCATTGGGGCGCCCCCGAACATTCCGTCATAGATCCATGCTTCACCACCGCCGGCAGTGAACTTGAAGGTGTACTTGCCATCGACAGGCGGGATGATGTAGCCCTCGAATGTCGAGTTCCTCCATTGTCCGAGAGGAATGGATGCATCAGGCGTCCTCATCTCCCACATGAATTCGATCTTGCCTTCAATCTTCTCGGCTGACGGAACGTCCGATCCGACTTTGAAATGCCTGGCGCGGAATCCTTTCTGTCCGTCAATCTCCTTGATGCATTCGGAAGGAATGGATGTGAATCCTCCGAGATCGTCGCTGGAAACATAGGTGACATTCTCCGCTCCAAGCGCATCCTGCAGACCTTTGAGCACCGTTGTCTCGTATGGCGATTCAATCCAGGAACTGCCACCCATTCCAAGGGTGTTGAATCTCTTGTCCGCATTCGGGCCGGTGACCAGCACTTTCTTCACCTTCTTGCTCCATGGCAGAACATTTCCATCGTTCTTGAGGAGGACGATGCTTTCCCTGGCGGTCTCCAGGGAGACCTTGTGATGCTCGTCAGTGCCTACCTTGGCATCTCCGACGCGGTCCGCGTCAGGGTCAAGATAGCCGAGTTTCTCATAGACGCCGAGGATCCGGATTACCTTCTGGTCTATCTCGCTTTCAGGAATCCTTCCAGCCTTCACTGCCTCGAGCAGCGGTGTCCCGAAGTTGCAGTTCTCTCCTCCCGGCATCGAGACATCCAGCCCTGCGAAGCTTGTCTTCTCAAGATTGCGGGCCTGGTTCCAGTCGGTCATCGTGAAACCCTTGAATCCCCATCTGTCCTTGAGAATGTCAGTCATCATCTTCCTGCTGTCGCAGACAAAGTCGTAGTTCATTCCGTTCGCTGCCGTCATGATCGTCATGACACCGGCTTCCTGAACAGCTGCCTTGAACACAGGGAGGTAAATCTCATGCATAGTGCGGTCATCCACGATCGACATGTAGAAATCTCTGTTGTTCTCTCTGTTGTTGCAGGCATAATGCTTTGCGCAGGCTGCCACTCCCTGACTCTGTATTCCTTTTATGAGAGCGACCGTGACCCTCGAATTGAGATAAGGATCCTCGGTGAAATATTCGAAGAAGCGGCCCCCAAGCGGGTCACGCAGTATGTTGCATGAAGGTCCGAGGAGAATTCCACGGCCGATTGCCCTGGTCTCTTCACCTATTACCTTGCCTGCTTCTTCCAGAATTTCCGGGTTCCATGTCGCCGCCTGCCCCACAGAGCACTGGAAAGCCGTTGTGCCTATCATTGCATTCGGCCCGCGCCCTCCGTCGGTGCAGAGGACCGGTGGGATGCCAAGTCTTTCCACTCCGGAAAAAGCGTTTCCTTTGGTCGGGTCGCCATGGCAGAGATGCACTTTCTCTTCAAGTGTCATCTGCGAAAGCACCTCCAGCACCCTTGGACTTGCCTCCGGGTACTGTGCCTTGAGAGAAATGGCTGCCGAAGTGAGAAGTGTCAGCAGCAGGAAGGTGGTTTTTTTCATATTCATTTTTGTGTTGGTGTCAATTGTCGATGATCAGTGAAAGGATTTCATCGCAGGTCGCTCCATGGAAGTATTTCCCCGGGTCTTCAGCTTGCAGGATGGCCTTTATCTCGCTTTTCTCGAAGCGGCTCCCTCTCAGGGATTCCTCCAGCCTTTCCACCGGGACGTCGAACAGGAAATCTCCCTGGAAGGTTATCTCCCTGATGAGTCCTCTGTACAGGCTGATCCGGGCTTCTACCTTGCCGCACGGCAGTTCCATCCCGTGCACGAAGTCCGCTTCATGCGATTTCCCGTAGATGAATTCCCAGGTGGAGAATTTCTCTTCTGCCATGCGCTGTATTTCCGCTACCTGGCTGTCGGTCAGTTCCATCTTGGCATCGCCGGCTGCCAGTATTTTCAACAGTTTCTCCTGAAGTTCGTCCAGAGACTTGAACTGTGGCAAATGCTCCTTCAGGTTCGTTACCCGGCTCTTCACTGAGGAGATTCCCTTCGACTGAAGCTTCGACCCTGGTACGTCCAGGACGTGCGTGAGAGTCTCAATGTCCACATCGTACATCAGGGTCCCGTGGATTATCTCCTGTTTTTTCGAGACCCTGCGGGCATAGCCTGAGACTTTCTTCCCGTCTACGAATATGTCGTTGCGCCCCGTGGCCTGCGCATCCAGACCGAGCTCTCGGAGCGCGTCCACAAAGACTTGCGGGCTCGGAGCCTTTCCCACTATCGTGTAGTTGAGGTTCTGCAGGTCATGATAGACCGCACCGCCACCGGTGACACGTCTTGCAAGGGTGATTCCGTGGGAGTTCAGATAATCCAGATTCACCTCGCCATAGGCATTCTGGTTGAGGCCTATTATGACTGCAGGGCGGTTTCTCCAAAGATAAAAGTAAGGCTCATCGAGGACTATGTTCTCGAGACAGTACTCATCGAATGCAAGGTTGAAGTACGGATCGGTGGAAGTGTTGACGAGGTATTTCATCTCTTTTCAAGTTCCTGCTCCATCACAGGAAAGACATATTCCTTGACCTGGTTGAAGTTCGGAAAATGGCCTCCGGGGTAGCGGCGGCCTCTTCCTGGGTAATGTCCTTCGAATTCGGCATAGCTGTCCACAAGTTCATCCTTGTCCGCGAACAACGCAGAGGTAAGGCCAATCTCTTCCTGCGTGAGTCCATCGAATTCTGTCCTTTCCAGAAGTTCATAGCCGTCGCAGATCTGCTCCGTTATCTCGAATGACAGTGCCCCGTCCCTGCGTGGCGAAAGGTATTCCATGACACCGATTCTCGGTCGGAGAAATCTTGAAACATGCAGTTCAGGATTGACGAGCACCTTGCGCCAGCCACGAAGTTTCTGAGCCCAGTAGCCTCCGAGCGAATGCCCGACAATGAGGTCGGGCTGTTCGTCCCTGCATATTCCCAAAAGAAGATTCAGTGCATCGTGCGGCTCAATCGGCACATCAGGAGCAATCACTTCCGCCTCCTTGAAGAGGATGCGGAGTGTGGACGCCATCTTGTAGGCTCCGGATGAAGCCAGCCCGTGTATGAAGAGGATCTTCATCTTCCTGTGCGGAATCAGTTTGTACGTAATCAGTCTTTCCTGGCTTCCAGGATCAGGTCTCCGAGTTCCTCGAGGTCGCGCACAATGAAATCGGCCGGCCAATGTTCGGGATTCGGGTTGCCCTCAGCCTCCTCGGCCACCTTCATGGCAGTTTCGAGAGTCGTCTCTCCCGAGAGGACGAGCACGCTGACCGCTCCGGCGTTGTGCCCCATGGCGATGTCCGTGTAGATCCTGTCTCCGACCATTGCAATCTCATCGGACTGCAGGCCGTTGCGGTCCCTGATGCCATCAAGCATCGTCGGGTCCGGTTTTCCCATTACCTTGTCAGGCCTCCTTCCGGATGCAGCTTCGATGCATTTCTGGAGCGAACCACAGTCCACAAGCACGGTCCTTTCGTCGGTAGGACATACCCAGTCCGGATTCGTGGCAATGTAAGGGATGCCCTGCTTTGCCCACCATGTGGCCCTGCAGAGACGTGAATATACCAAGGTCGTGTCGAAGGCGACTATCAGCATGTCCGGAACATCATCCGGATCGTCTGAGCATGAGATGAATCCTGCCTCTTCGAACTGCCTGACCATGCTGGGAGTGCCAAGCATGAAAAGTCTCCTTGCCTTCGGGTAGGCCTTGCGGATGTAGTCGATTGTGGCAACCGGAGTGGAGTACATGTTCCCCTTGTCCGCGACGATGCCCATCCGGGCAAGTTTTGCAAGGTAGTCTTCGACTGATTTTGTCGGATTGTTCGTGAGGAATGAATATCCCACACCGTTCTCCTTCATCCTTCCAAGCGTGTCGACAGTGTAAGGGAATATGTTGTTCCCCAGATAGATCGTCCCGTCCATGTCGAGCGCAAGGTGCTTGATTCTGCGCAATTTTCCCTTCTGTTCTGCAGTCAGGACTGTGTTATGGTTCTTTTTTTCTGACATGATGCAAAAATAGCAAATTGGGCTGTCATTTCATCACAATGCGTGTCAGGTTTTGTGTGAAATGAAGTGTATTTCCTATATTTGCAACGTATGACCATATAAAAAATTCTATGAACCAGGACATAAGAAAAAAGTACAACTACTGGCAGTGGAGGACGCTCATCATTCTGATGATCGGCTATGCGCTGTTCTATTTTGTGAGGAAGAACTTCAGCATCGTGATGCCGGCGCTGGAGTCTGAACTGGGGCTGAGCAAGGCGAAGCTTGGACTGTTCCTGACATTGAACGGGGTGATCTATGGAGTCTCCAGGTTCATCAATGGCTTTCTGGCCGACAGGGTGAGCCGCAAGAAGATGATGGCTGCCGGACTTTTCCTGTCAGCTGTCGTCAACGTCCTGATAGGTCTCAGTCCGGAGATGAACGGTCTGTTCAATTTCCTTGACGCGGAAGGAAAGGCTACTACCGGTCTGGTAGTCTTCATCGGCAGTCTCTGGCTCATAAACGGCTACACTCAGGGCATGGGTTATCCTCCATGCGGCAGTCTTATGGCTCATTGGATCAAACCGTCTGAACTCGCCACGAAGCAATCGATCTGGAACAGCTCTCATTCGATCGGAGCCGGGCTGGTGTCTGTCCTCTGCGGGACACTGATTCTCCAGCGCTTTTCATATTCAGCATGGCAATGGTGCTTCTTTGTCCCGGCCATTCTTGCGATTGCAGGTTCGGTCATGCTGCTGACTGCGTTGAAGGACACGCCTGCTTCCGTAGGTCTTCCTGATCCGGAGTCTCTGGAAGAGCATACTTCTGACAAGGAAATAGTGCAGGAGAACCCTGAATTCACACAGAAGGTCTATGGGCGGCTTGTGAAGAAGATGGTTTTCGGCAATCCGATCATCTGGATACTTGCCGTGACAAACTTCTGCGTCTATGTCATCCGGTTCACGATTCTTGACTGGGGTTCTACGTTCCTCACGCAGGACAGGGGGCTCAGCATCCAGGCAGCCTCTTCGGTTGTGGCGGCTTCCGAGCTTGCCGGAGGAATCATCGGCACTCTCCTTGCCGGCTGGGCCACGGACAAACTGTTCAAGAGCAAATCTCAGAGAACCTGCCTGATCGGCCTTTTGGGTGCTACGATCTGTTTCTTCCTCTTCTGGCTGACACCAAAGGGAATGAACTGGCTTGCCATCGCGTGTGTCATCATGGCAAGTTTCTTCATCTACATGCCTCAAGCCCTGATCGGCATAGCATGCTCAAACCAGGCTACGAAACGAGTCGCTGCTTCTGCCAATGGCGTGGCCGGAATCTTCGGCTATGCAAGCACCACGGTCTCTGGTCTTGTGTTCGGATTGCTCGCAGACAAACTTGGCTGGAACTCTGTCTTTGAGGTCGCAATAGCTTTCGGCATCGTAGGAATTATCCTTCTGGCGACAATCTGGAAGGCTCCTGCAGATGGCTATGCCAAGGCTGAGCCTGTCATCGAAGAGGTACTTCACGAGATGTCAGGAGAAGCCTGACCTGATGCCGGCTTCATCTGCCGGACAATAATGAATCCTTGACAGCCATGTAGGCCCCAGCCTTCTTTTCGAGTGACATCGGGTAGGCTCGGGATGAGGATGGCATGCGCCACCATTTCATCCTCCTTCCTCCGATGACGACATCCAGACATCCTCCGACAGGCGGAATGATGGCGGATCCAATCGTTGAGGCAAGTTCTTCGCTGGCTTTCCCTCCGGTCGTGACAATGGTCCTGCACCCGGGCATCTGCGCAAGCAGACCTGCGACATCGGTCGCCTCGAGAATCTCTAGGAAATTGTCGCTGGCATTGTCCTTCAGCCGGCAGACTTTGACTGCGGTGTCGTAGAAAGCCAGCCCTTCGGCTTCGCAGAAATCCATTATCCTGTCCCGGTCGAACCTTTTCTCTCCTTCCACCTCGAAATGATGGGAATCCTCGAAGAACAGCAGTCCCATGATTCTCCAGAAATCATTGATCCAGTTCGGGTAGAAGAATTCCATGCTCCATCTGTCCTTCGGAGGAGGAAAACTTCCCAGAAACAGGATGCGCCCTTCCTTGGGCAGGAAAGGCGCAAGCGGATGTGTCTCTGTGGTCATTGCAATCTGTCGAGACTATTTTTCCTCTGAAGCATCAGCCGATCCTTCGACGAAGGCCACTATCTCACCTTTCACAACCTGTTTGCCTTGCTTGCAGAGGGTTGCAACGATGCGTCCGTCTATCGCCGGGACCAGTTCTTCCATCCCGTAATACGTCTGCACGAAGCCCATTGCCTTGCCTGCTTTGACTTCCGTCCCGGCCAGAGGGGCGACGGAGTCATCCTCCACATCGACCTGCCATAGCAGCTGGCCCTTTGCTGGAGCCTGGACAGGAACTGCATGAGGGTATTTCCTTGAATATTCCTCCACATCGAATTCCGGCATCTCGACGACAGGTCTCTTCACCACTATCGGTGCACCAGCCTTTGCCTTCAGATCGTCAAGTTCTGCGTTGAAACGCTGTTTGGCGACACCTGACTTGTAGTCGCGGTACTGACGCTCATGCATTGCGAACTCGAAGAGTTCTTCCTGATCTTCACCTTCGTCCCATCCTTCATCCTTCATCATCTGCCGGAACTTTGGAAGCTCGTCAGGATATGGGTCCTGAGGGTCTCCTGTGTAGAATTCCAGTCCCTTTTCCTTGGCCAAAGCAACGATTTCCGGTGCAAGTTCTCCCGGAAGCTTGCCCATCTTTCCAAGGATCATTCCCCAGGTGTCCTTGTCGATGGTGGTCCAGCGAGGCTTCCCGTTGAGAACGTTCAGAAGGTTCATGAGGGCTGTGTTCTTCACATACTGGCTGAAAGGGGTCACGAGAGGAGGGTAGCCAAGACGCGGCCAGACATATTCAACTTCCTGGAAGAGCTTGACCATCAAGGTGTCCAGACTGATTTCAGGACGGCCATGCGCCCTTTCTGTCGCGTTTATCGCATTCTGGAAGCCCTTCAGGTCGGACATCATGGATCCCATCATTCCGCCAGGCAGGCCACAGCCGACAAGAAGCGAACTCATCCTTGAGTTGGACGGATTGATCCAGTAGCCAGGAAATCGTCCATGAATTTCTGAGTGAGCCTTCTGACTTCCATGTAGGCATCCATGTCCAGATCCTTGACGAGGAAGCCATCCGCTTTCATCATTTCGCGTATGGTGATGACATCGGGATGGACCTTGCCCCATGAAAGCGGTTCCACTGCAACGTCAAGATAATCTGCACCTGCACGTGCTACCTCGAGCATGGAGGCTGGGGAAAATCCCGGGCCTGTATGTCCATGGTACTGGACCTTAATGTGAGGGTATTTCTTCTTGATGTCATGGACCAGACGGCCGAGGAAGGTCGGCCTTCCGATCCCGGCCATGTCCTTCAGGCAGATCTCGTCTGCGCCATATTCGACCACCTTGTCCACTATGTCCATGTAGTACTCTACAGTGTGGACAGGGGAGTTCGTGATGGAGAGAGCCACTTGGGAGACCATTCCTCCTTCCTTGGCGAATTCCACCGAACGTCTGAGGTTCCTGTGGTCGTTCAGACCGCAGAAGGAACGGGCTATGTCAGTGCCCTGCTTCTTCTTGACCTGGAACATCAGCTTCCTGACATCAGCAGGGACCGGGTTCATCCTGAGCGCATTGAGACCTCGTTCGAGCATGTGTGTCTGAATTCCGGCCTTGTTGAAAGGCGCAGTCCATCTGCGAACTGCCACGTTCGGGTTTTCACCGAAAAGGAGGTTCACCTGCTCGAAAGCTCCTCCGTTTGTCTCGACTCTGTCGAAACATCCCATGTCTATGATTGCCGGAGCCACCTCTACAAGCTGGTCCACGCGTGGCACGTACTTTCCTGACGACTGCCACATGTCTCTGTAAACGAGTGAGAATTTTATTTCCCTTGCCATAGTTTCTATGTCTGTTTGAACCTAACAAAGATAGGCTTTTCCGCCGCATATTCATAAATTTTGTGAGGGTGGAATATTTGGTTAACTTTGTAAGTTATGAAAAAGGCATTCAGACTCATTGCCATACTTCTTCCTGTCGTCCTGACGGCGACGGGATGCGATTTCTTCAGAAAGCTTGCCGGAAGGCCTGTTTCTGCAGACATTGCTGTCATGGCTGAGAACATAAGGCTCGAGGAGGAAACTGCCGTCAAGGCAAGGGAAGATTCGATTGCAGCCGTCCGACAGCATGAGGCCGACTCGGTGGCTGCCGTGGAATTCCTCAAAGGTGAAAAGGTACTGGGATCGTCCAAGGTCGGTGGCATCAAGGTTGCAGAGCAGCTTCCCCGCTACTCCATCATCCTCGGAGCTTTTTCGAACATTTCGAATGCCGAAAAATATGCTTCCCAGCTGGAAGACAGGGGCTATCCGTCCCGAATCATTCCTTTCGGCAACACCTTTACCGGTGTGGGAATATGTTCCACGGATGATGTGGTTTCAATCAGCAATGCCATCAGGGAAGTGAAGGCAAAGGACTTCTGCCCCGATGGTGTGTGGATACTTGAAAACAGACTGCAATGAAGAAGACACTCGCATCATTCGTGCTGATGGCCGTCCTGGCCATGGTTTCGATTCAGACATCCGCCCAGTACAGGACAGATGCCCTTGCTGAACTTGGAGACAGTGAGACCGTCAAGGCTCTCAGGGGGCATGTGGCCACGATTTCCTCATCCATCATGGAAGGACGGGCGGCCGGCTCCGAAGGAGAGAAAATGACCGCTGAATATGTCACCGAAATATTGAAATCCTACGGTGTCGATGTCCTCAGCGGTGAGTCAGGCGATCCGTTCGGCATAAGGCAGGAGAACGGAGACACTCTCCGCTCCTGCAATGTGTGCGGTTTCATCCAGGGGTCGGACAAGGCCCTGCGTGACCATTATATCGTCATCGGCGCAAGAATGGACAACCTGGGCATCGGTACCATGACCATTGACGGGCAGACTGTCGAGAAGACCTACTATGGTGCGAACGGCAATGCTTCCGGCCTTTCAATGATGCTTGAACTGGCTCGTATGCTCCAGACCAACAGCCTTTTGCTCCGCCGTTCCGTACTCTTCATCGCATTCGGCGCTTCCCGGCAAGGTTTCGTCGGCTCATGGTATTTCCTCAACAGGTCTTTCAGCGATGTCGCGAACATCGATGGCATGATCGACCTCGACATGCTTGGAACCGGATACGAAGGGTTCTATGCCTACACATGTTCCAATGCGGACATGAATGCGATAGCGCAGTCCCTGGCCGGAGAACTTCAGCCGATAACCCCGACCATTACGGCTCAGGAACCATACGCGTCGGATCACAGGGCCTTCTATGACAAGGGGATTCCTTCCGTGATGTTCACGACAGGCAAATACTCTCAGCACGATACGGAAAAGGACACTCAGTCCATCATAGACTTTGAATCGATGGAGAGGGAACTCGAGTACATCTACGGCTATTCGTTGGCCCTCGCCAATGGTCCGAAACCGATCTTCAACCCTTCCGAACATGCCGGTTCCCTCGCAGGAAGCAAAGGTGCGATTCCATTCTATGACTGTGACGTGAAGCCTTCGTTCTATGGCAGCACTGATCCGAAATATTTCCTTCAGAAGTGGGTCTATACCTACATGAAATACCCTAAGGAGGCGGTGAACCAGGGAATCCAGGGCCGAGTGCTGGTCGATTTCATAATAGACGAGAATGGCAAGGTCGGGGATGTCACGGTGTTGAAGGGCTCAGACCCTCTTCTTGATGAGGAGGCTGTCAGGATAATCAGTGCATCGCCTGACTGGAAGCCTGGAAAGGTCGAGGGCCGCAAAGTCAAGTCGGAGATGTCCCTTTACATAGACTTCCGTCTTGAAAAGACCTCACGCAAGACAAAGAACAAATAAAGAAACAGATATGGATTACGATTTCAGGAAAATTGAAAGCAAGTGGCAGGCCTTCTGGGCCGAGAATGGCACGTTCAAGTCCAAGGAAGAACCTGGCAAGCCAAAATATTATGTCCTCGACATGTTCCCTTACCCGTCAGGGGCCGGACTTCATGTGGGACACCCTCTGGGCTACATCGCCAGTGACATCTACTCCCGCTACAAGAGACTGAAAGGCTTCAATGTCCTTCATCCTATGGGCTATGATGCTTTCGGACTTCCTGCAGAGCAGTATGCCATCCAGACCGGCCAGCATCCTGAAGTCACGACCGTGAACAACATCAACCGCTATCGCCAGCAGATGGACAGGATCGGATTTTCCTATGACTGGAGCCGTGAAGTCAGGACCTGCGATCCGGGCTACTACAAGTGGACTCAGTGGGCTTTCCTCAAGATGTTCGGCTCATGGTACGACAACGACATGCAGAAGGCTCGTCCGATAGAGGATCTTGTCGCCGCATTCGAAAAGGGTGGAAGCACCGCAGTGAATGCCGCATGTTCAGACCATGCACCGTTCAGCGCCGAAGAATGGAATGCCTTCTCCGAGAAGGAGAAGTCCGATGTCCTGATGAACTACAGGATCGCCTATCAGGGTGAGACCGCAGTCAACTGGTGCGCCGGCCTTGGGACCGTTCTCGCCAACGATGAAGTCAAGGACGGCCTTTCTGTCCGTGGCGGCTTCCCGGTCGAGCAGAAGAAGATGAAACAGTGGCAGCTGAGGGTTTCCGCCTATGCCGGAAGGCTTCTGGAAGGCCTTGACAGAATCGACTGGACTGATTCTCTCAAGGAGATGCAGCGCAACTGGATCGGAAGGTCATTCGGCTGCGAGGTCGTCTTCAAATGCTACAATGGAGAGACCGAACATGATGTCACCATATTCACGACACGTGCGGACACGATGTTCGGCGTCACCTTCATGGTGCTCGCTCCAGAAAGCGACCTTGTGGATCTCCTTACCACACCGGAACAGAAGGCAGCTGTCGATGAATATGTCGCAGCGGTACGCAAGAAGACCGAGCGTGAGAGAATAGCCGAGACAAAGACTGTCACCGGAGTGTTCAGCGGCTCCTATGGAGTGAACCCTCTCACTGGTGAGAAAGTCCCTGTCTGGATCTCTGAATATGTCCTTGCCGGCTATGGCACTGGTGCCATCATGGCCGTCCCTGCCCATGACAGCCGAGACTATGCATTTGCAAAGAAATTCAATCTTCCTGTCATCCCTCTGATCGAGGGCTGCGACGTCAGTGAGGAAAGCTTCGATGCGAAGTCTGGAAAGATGATGAATTCCGGTTTCCTCAATGGTCTTGATGTCAAGGAGGCCATCCCTGCTGCCATCGAGTACGTCGAGAAGAACGGAATCGGACACCGCAAGGTCAACTACAGGCTCCGTGACGCGATATTCAGCCGCCAGAGGTACTGGGGCGAACCATTCCCGATCTACTACAAGGATGGAATCCCTACGCCGGTCCCATTCGAGAAACTGCCTCTGCAGCTTCCTGAAATCGATGAATTCAAACCTACGGAAAACGGTGAACCGCCTCTTGCAAGGGCAAAGAACTGGACTTACGAGGGCTATCCTCTCGAGACCAGCACCATGCCTGGCTTTGCCGGATCCAGCGCCTATTATCTCCGTTACATGGATCCATCGGACAATGAGGCTCTTGTCAGCCGTGAGGCAGATGAATACTGGAGGGATGTCGATCTCTACATCGGTGGAACCGAGCATGCCACCGGCCATCTTATCTACTCACGCTTCTGGGACAAGTTCCTTTATGACCTTGGCTATGTCTGCGAGGATGAACCGTTCCGCAAGCTCATCAACCAGGGAATGATCCAGGGAAGGTCCAGCTTCGTCTACAGGATCGTCGGTACCAACAAGTTCGTTTCATGCGGACTGAAAGACCAGTATGAGACCACCGAGATACATGTTGACATCAGCCTTGTACGCAACGACCGGCTCGATCTGGAAGGATTCAAGGCATGGAGGCCTGAGTTCGCCGATGCCGAGTTTGTCCTTGAAAATGGTGAATATGTCTGTGGCTGGGCGGTGGAGAAGATGAGCAAGTCCATGTTCAATGTCGTCAACCCTGACAGGATCTGTGATGACTATGGCGCCGACACTCTCCGTCTCTACGAGATGTTCCTCGGACCTCTCGAGCAGTCAAAGCCATGGGACACACAGGGAATCGACGGTGTCAACAGATTCCTCAAGAAATTCTGGCGTCTGTTCTTTGATGGAGACAATGTGGCTGTCTCTGACGAGAAGGCTACACCTGAGGAACTCAAGGTGCTTCACAAGCTCATCGGCAAGGAGCAGGAGGACATTGAGAACTTCTCATTCAATACCACGGTCAGCGCATTCATGATCGCATTGAACGAACTCGGTTCGCTGAAGTGCCGCAAGCGTGAGATCCTCGAGCCTATGACGATCCTTCTTTCTCCTTTCGCTCCTCACATCGCTGAGGAACTCTGGTCTGTCCTGGGTCACGAAGAAAGCATCACCTTCGCTTCATTCCCGGAGTATCATGCAGAGTACACGGTCGAGAACAATGCGACCTATGCCGTGTCATTCAATGGAAAGACACGTTTCACCGTTGACCTTCCGAAGTCGATGGACAAGGCTGCTGTGGAAGCTGAGGTCAGAGGCATGGCCCAGACTGCCAAGTATGTCGGAGACCAAAGCATCGTCAAGGTGATCGTGGTTCCCGGCAAGATCGTCAACATAGTTGTCAGATAAACACCGCTGCCATGTCTTTCTGCACTGATGTGAAGATATTCAGGACCTTATGGGACTACACTGTCCTCACGGTCGCTGCCTTCATCTTTGCGTTTGCGTGGGAGGGCTTTATGATTCCGAATGGAATGTCGGCCGGTGGAATGATGGGCCTGTGCACCGTCATCCAGTTTGCGACCGGAGGACTGGTGCAGGCATCATATTCCTACATTGTCATCAATGCCCTGCTCATACTCATCGCTGTCCTGGTGATGGGAATAGGGTTCGGCTTCAAGACAATCTATGCCATCGTCATGTCAACGCTTGCCATGAAGCTGTTGGGCGGCATGGAAATCCTGCATTGCGTGCCGGGGGGATTGTTCTATGTCCGTGAAACATTGCTCATTCCGATCATAGCCGGAGCCCTGGAAGCTTTCGGAATAGGCTTGATCTTGAGGTTCGGCGGCAGCACCGGAGGAACAGACATAATCGCCCTCATGGTCAACAGGTACTGGCCCGTGAATCTCAGCAGCGTTTTCTTCGTGACAGACATCATTGTAGTCGCCTTGATACTGCTGCTTCCGGGGAAGGTCTTCGCTGACATGGTCTATGGCTTCGTTGAGATAACGGCGTTCACACTCATGATCGACATGGTCGTCGGAGGTACCAAGTCCTACCAGCTCCTCGTGTTCTCCGAGCACAATGACATGATTGCCGACTACATCTGCAAGGAACTTGAAAGGGGAGTGACTGTGATCAGTGGAATGGGATGGTTCACCAAGGCACAGAGAAATGTCCTTCTCATCATGCTTGACAAGAAGCAGTTCCTTCCTCTTTCAAGGAAGATCAAGGAGATGGATCCCAAGGCATTCATGTCTGTCGCTCCTACGTACAGCGTCTATGGGGAAGGCTTCTCTGAACTCAAGACAGGGCCAAAGTTGAATCTGCTCAAGAAGAAAAAGGAATATGCGTCCACAGAAGATTAACTTGCTTCAGGTCGTCAAAGAGTGGACACTCATCACTCTGGGCATTCTCATCTACACGGTCGGATGGACCGTGTTCCTCACGTCCAACAACCTGTTCGGCGGAGGAGTTTCCGGTTTCAGCGCCATCATTCAGTATGCTACAGGAATCAAGATGGGATACACTTATCTTGCTATCAATGTCATCCTGCTGATTGTGGCATTGTTCATCATCGGCCCTTCTTTCGGGGCCAAGACAGTCTATGCTGTGCTCCTGACCGGATTCAGCCTGAATCTGCTTCAGAGCATCATCCCTGCCAGCATCATACATGACTTCGCGCTTTCAAACGGGAAGCTTCTCTGTGCAATTATCGGCGGCTCCATGTCAGGCTTCGGAATCGGGATGTCCATCTCTCAGGGAGGCAGCACCGGCGGAACCGACATAATCGCTCTCATCATCGGAAAGTACCGCAACATATCTCCAGGGAAGCTTCTGATGCTGATGGACATGGTCATCCTCTGTTCGTCATTGCTCATTCCTTCATTCGATGCTGACGGTCAAGCCTTGCCTTTCGTCTCCAAGTTCACTGCGGTCATCTTCGGCATGATCATAGTCACCGTCTCCGGAAACATCGCCGACATCTATCTTGCAGGCTCGAAGCAGAATGTGCAGCTTTTCATATTCTCAAAGAAATATGGCGAGATTGCTGTCATGGTCGAATCGGAGTT
>R14__coassemble_961_pt1 | contig 16375 bp, 10 predicted proteins | sample R14__metabat2_high_PE_037 | metagenome-assembled genome bin R14
GCCTGCATGACACCGGCCATGAGGCCGGCCATGCCGACAAGGACGAAGTTCTGCTCAGGAACCGTAAGTGAAGTTCCCGAAAGAATCAGATTGAAGGATCGCGCAATGACGAATCCGGCGACAGCACCGACAAACAGAGTCGGGCCGAAGGTTCCGCCCACTCCCCCACCGGCATTGGTGAACGTCATCGAGAACACCTTCAGAAGCATGATCATGAGGAAGAAGACCGGAACCGCCCACGGACTTTCAGTCATGAAAGAAAGCGGAGTCTGTCCTTCAATGGTGATCGCCTGACCGTTCAGCAAGGTGCCAAGCGATCCGTACCCCTCTCCGTAGAGAGGAGGAAAGAGGAAGATGAGGACACCGAGACCGACAGCGCAGAGAGCCCATTTGAGATAGACATTCTTCATCTTGCCCACCTTGTCTTCGAGCCAGAGAGTCGTCCTGATGAAATAGATCGAGCAGGCTCCGCAGAAAAGGCCCAGAATCAGGTAGAAAGGAAGATTCTTCAATTCGAACGGTGTCAGAGTGCACTGGAAAGGAGTTCCCTGGCCAAGGAATATGTAGGACACCACCGTAGCCGACACTGTCGATATCAGCAGAGGCATCATGGAAGTCATGGAGATGTTGAAGAGAAGAATCTCGAGGACGAAGAGCACACCTGCAAGCGGAGCCTTGAATATTCCTGCGACAGCGGCGGCGGCTCCGCATCCCAGGAGGATGGTCATGTTCCTGTAGGACATTCCAAGGTAACGAGCGAAGTTGGATCCGATGGCAGCCCCGGTGTACACGATAGGGGCCTCGGCTCCGACGGATCCGCCGAATCCGATAGTCACGGAACTGGCGGCAACGGAAGACCACATGTTGTGAGGACGGATCCTGGACTCATTCTGGGAGACAGCCTGGAGGACCTTGGTGACGCCATGCCCGATTCTGTCCTTGATGACGTGACGGCAGAAAAGCATGGCCAGAAGCATGCCGATGGCAGGTATCACCATGTACAGGACACCATTGAGATGGCCGCCGAAGGCCTCGAAGAGGCTGCCCTGGATCAAGACGATAAGTTCCTTCAGGATCACAGCGGCGAGCCCGGCAAGGATGCCCACGACCAGGCTCATGATGAGCAGCAGGTTATGTTCGGGGATTTTCTTCAGTCTCTCCCTGAGAGAAAATCCAAGGTGTCTTGTCATTTTTTCCGGCTTTGGCATATCAGTACAAATTTAATAAATTTGTGGATAGTGTAAAGACAAATGACATGAAAAAGCTCATCGGAACAATAGTCGCAGTCATCCTGCTGGCACTGCTCGGAGTCCTCGGAATCAACATCTTCAAGGGAATGGGCCCACGCGAAAGAGTCAAAGCTGAAGACGGAGAACGACTTGTGGTCGAAGATCTGGGATGGTACAGCCACGGAGAGAAGCAGTGCGGAAAGATATGGAAGCCTGCAGATGAGAACGGATGCTTCCCGGATTCGATGGGGACAAGACCCGTGGTCATCTTCTTCCACGACCCGATGAAAAGCAAAGAAGCAGGAAGCCTCATCTCAAGGCTGGTTTCGCAAGGCGTCATAGGCTACACCATCGCATGTCCTGACAAGGAGAAGGACATAGAGACAATCATCCGGAAGATGGGCAAGGAAAGCTTTGCGGACAAGGATCTCATCTTCATCATTGCAGACACCTACGCTGCCGATGCGACAGTCAAGGCAATCCTCAAGGTAGGATCGAAGACTGCAGGTCTTATACTGATCGGACACGAACTGCAAGGCAAGTCGGCGGTGACCGTGAGACAGCACGCAAGCGAGATTCTTGAAATAGACAAGAATCAGAAGTCACAGGCGCTGGACCTCATCACGGACTACATGGAAATCCGAGGAGCATTCAAGTAATGGACAGGATAAGATTCGGCATCGTCGGCACAGGACGCATCAGCGACTGGGTGCTCAAGGGAGCGGTATTGGAGCCACGGTTTGAGGCAGCGTCCGTCTGCTCCCGCAGTGAAGAGAAAGCAGCAGGGTTTGCTTCAAGGCATGGTATTCCAAGAATATTCACAGACGTGGAAGAGATGGCATCCGATCCTGGGATCGACGCCATCTACATCGGGACGCCCAACCACACGCACCATGACATCGCCATTGCATGCATGAAGCACGGCAAGCATGTGCTCTGCGAAAAGCCACTGGCATCGAATGCTAGAGAGGCGGCTGAAATGGCAAGGGCAGCGGCTGAGAATGATGTGGTTCTGATGGAGGCGATGATCTCAACCTTGAGCGCGAACTTCAGACGGCTGCAGGAACTTATCGGCGAGGCTGGCCCTGTAAGGCACTACAGCGCGGTCTTCGGACAATATTCTTCGAAGATCGACCTGCTCAGAAAGATACTCTCCGGAGAGGATTCTTCGCCGGTCCCAAGTTCCTTCAATCCATGCTGTTCAGGCGGAGCGGTACAGGATGTCGGCATCTACACCATCTACCCCATGGTCACCCTGTTCGGGAAACCGGATTCGGTGAAGGCAGAGGCCGTGACATGGAAAGTGCCGGACGCCAACGGAATGGAGACGATCGACCTGCAGGGGAACGTGCTGTTCACCTACCCGGGGATGACAGCATCGGTGATGTACTCGAAGATGGCAGACTCAAGGCTCAGGACAGAGATTTCAGGAGACGGCGGAATCATCTCACTTGACCAGATCCACATAACCCGCCGGATGGAGATGTCCAGACGCGGAGCCCCGACATCCGGCCGCTCATCCGGCCCGGAGGCTGTCGATGTCAGCGTCCCTTGTGATGCTGACGAGTACCTGTGTGAGTTCAGGGAATTCATGGATGTCATCGCTTCCGGCAGAAAACAGTCAGTGAACAACAGCCTGGAGAACTCGATGACAGTGGCTGCGATAATCGACGAGATAAGGCGTCAGACAGGAGTTGTCTTCCCGGCTGACTGATGATCCAAGGACTTTCGGGAAATGTCACTGGCCGCCCAGACGGTCGAAGAACACGAGCACGTCCTCCCAGGTCTTGAAAGAATCAGAGCCGAAGTGGACCAGCGTGCCCATGAAATCTTTCCCTCCATCCTTTTCCGGCTCGGCATCTATCAGATAGTCGGCAAGAATCAGATTCTTGTGGTTACAGATTGTAAGCCTGTTCCAGACCGGGACGCCGAGATTCGACTCGCACCATGAAAAGAGTCCGACGCACTTCTGCGGATTGTTGTAGGGCAATCCGGCGATGACTTGAAGATCATACTTCTGAGACAGGATTCCGACTGCCTTGCAGAATCCGCTGGAATGGTTGACGAGCCTGTCGCTCAGAGAGACAGCGATGACCGGTTTCTGACGATTCTCCTGACTATCGTCGATCCATTGGAGGACCGGCATGACAGAATGGAGGACAGCCGCGTCATTGAGATAGTGCTCACCATCGAACCTGATTGCCTTTGGATAGTGTTCGCTGAACAATTCCGAAGTGTGGACAAGATTGTCATGGATGCCGAAAAGGCCATAGACCTTGTCCCGGTCTTCAGAAGAATGCTCGAAACAATGCGAACTGACTTCACGGAAATGCTCTATCAGGCTCTTTGTCACGAGAAATGATGTTTCACCATCCTTGCGAGGGTTGTGGAAGTCCTGACGTCCCAGACCATTGTTCTTGAGGAGAGTGTCAGCCAGCTGGAATGCAGGATTCACGAGAACCCTGTCCACGCCATGGAGCAGTTCGGCGTACATGCCGCCCATGGAAGTACCCAGAATGACATCCGGTCTTTCTTCATGGACAATCTTTTCAAGCAATGACAATGCCTCCTCCGGTTCCACCGGAAGGTCCGGTGCAAGCACCTCTGTCCCGGGCAGCAGGAGTTTCAGAGTCCTGACAGTGCCATTCTGTCCGCTTGATGCGAATCCATGCACGTAGAGCAGCTTCTTGCCGGCCAGGAGGTCAGGCCTGGCATATTCGTAAAGTTCCATCTTTGTTTTTTCGATTCCGGATGCAAATATAGTCAGAACGCCGGATTGTTCACCAAGTTTAGTTATCTTTGCAGCATTCATACACAATGACTGACACTGAAATGAAAGATCTCAAGGAAATAGCAGGGATGTTCGCCATCGAAGGCGAAATCCTTGAAGTCAAGCCTCTCGGCAATGGTCTGATCAACGACACGTACAAGGTAGTCACAGCCGGCCAGGCTCCTGACTATGTACTTCAGAGAATCAACAACGCGATCTTCACAGACGTCGATCTGCTCCAGAGCAACATAGAAGCCGTGACAAGCCACATCAGAGGGAAACTGGAAGCCGCAGGAGAGAAGGACATAGACAGGAAAGTGCTGAAGTTCATGCCGGCGGTCGGCGACGGAAAGACCTACATCCAGGAAGATGGCAAGTTCTGGAGACTTTCAGTGTTCATCAATGATGCGGACACATTCGAGACAGTCAACCCTGAGTACTCTGAATATGCCGGCGAGGCTTTCGGTGACTTCGAGGCCAAGCTTGCAGACATCCCGTTCAAGCTGGGAGAGACGATTCCTGACTTCCACAACATGGAGCTCAGACTGCGCCAGCTGGTTGAAGCGGTGAAGGCCGATGCGGCAGGACGCCTGCAGAAAGAAGGCAAGGAGGAGCTGGAAGCGATTCTTGCAGACATTGATGCAAATGCAGAAGACATGTGTCTTGCAGAGCAGCTGCACCGTGAAGGCAAGCTTCCCAAGAGGATCTGCCACTGCGACACCAAGGTCAACAACATGATGTTCGACAAGGACGGATCAATCCTCTGCGTGATCGACCTCGACACAGTGATGCCAAGCTTCGTGTTCTCCGATTTCGGGGATTTCCTGCGCACGGCAGCCAATCCGGTCGCCGAGGATTCTCCCGAACTGGACAAGGTAGATTTCGACATGGAAATCTTCAAGGCATTCTCAAGAGGGTACATCCGCGGGACGAAGTCATTCCTCACCCCACTGGAAAAAAGCTGTCTGCCTTATGCCGCATGCCTGTTCCCATTCATGCAGGCTGTACGTTTCTTCGCGGACTACATCAATGGAGACACCTACTACAAGATCCAGTACCCTGAGCACAATCTGGTCAGGACCCGCAACCAGATGAAACTGTTCCATTCCGCACTTGCCAAGGTCCCGGAAATGGCAGAGTGGATCGAAAGTCTGTAGTATCGGTCGGATTTACATTGCGTGGCAGTTCCAGACTGCCTCTTCAGCAAAATCCCCACTTTCGACACGGATGGTGTTGGCACCGTCCTGAAGCCTGATATTGTCCCAGATGACACGGTGAAGGTCATCGGGCTTCGCCTTGCCAACTTTCACTCCATTGAGATAAAGGACTGCCTCGTCCAATGTGGTATAAGCCTTGACCTGCGTCACAGGATGAGTTCTCTCGACAAACCTTGTGCTGCACAGATGGAGCATCGGTGCCGGATTCCAGTTCGCCTTGTAGAAATAATAGGCATCCTTTCGGGTCTGACGGTCATAGGTGACCATTCCCTTGTCATTCATGCCCCACGTCTCCCCTTCGTCCCTGATGTAGGAAGAGAATTCGGCAAAGTTCCAAATCAGCTTGCACCAGAGCTGCGGTCTCTCGTTCAATACTTTCCAATAAGCCTCGTGACACAAAGTCTGATACTCTTCCGGATGGTAGTTCCCAGGGAATGAATCGCTTCCGATGTAGAGAGGGTCTGCATGCTGGCTGATGCTTCCGCCCCAGCCATATTCAGAGACACCGAGAGGTGTATTCGCTGCGGCAAGCGCTTCATCGAAGAAACGGGCTGCGTCGGTCCCCGCATTCTGAGGGACGAAATACTTGTTCCATGCAAGCACATCGACAGAGCCTTCGAATTCTTCCTGCCCGACACAGATTGCTCCGGTAGTGATGGCATCAGGGTCTTCGCTGTGGAACCAGTCGCTGAGTTCACGGACGAAAGCCACAGGGCTGCCGTAGTCTGTGAACATCCCGCCATCGGAGATCAGCAGTTCATTGAACATGCTCCAGAAGCAGACAGAAGGATGATGATGCTTCTGATAAAGGAGTTCCCTGGCAACCTGACGGGCATTTTCCTCGACTGACGGGAGATAGCCGGTGAATAGGTAACCGCCGGGCCCGACCATCGGAATCTCAGTCCAGACGACAAGCCCGTTCCTGTCGCAGAGATCATAGATCGGCTCCCCATGAGGATAGTGTGCAAGTCTCATCGCTGTGGCTCCGGCATCCATGATCAGATCCATGTCAGTCTGATATTCATTCATCGTGACGGCGCTGCCGACTCCCTTGAAGTCCTCGTGACGGTTGAAGCCGTGGAGATCATAAGGCTTCCCGTTAAGGAAGAAGCCCTTTTCCTTGTCCACAGAAGCGGTCCTTATTCCAAGCGGGAGTTCCACCCGATCCAGCAGTTCGCCGCTCTTCTCGTCAAGGATGGAGACTTCCACCTTGTACAGATATGGATCTTTGAGACCGTTCCAGAGGTGGGGCTTCAGAAGATCCATCTCGATCTCTTCAGTGTTTGACATCCTTGCGATTCTGGAAGACGTCGAAAGATTGATTACATCCGCATCGAAGATCTTCGCCTGGAGCTTGAGGACACTCCGTTCCTGCAGGGACAGGAAGGTACGCACAACGAGTTCAGCCTTTTCGTCAGTCACCTTGCCCTGACGGATGAATATTCCCGGAGAGGCATAGAAAGTCGGATCGATGCAGTCTTTTCCGGTCACGAGGAGGTGGACCGGGCGATGGATGCCTCCCTGTACGTTGAAGTCGCCGCTGATCGGGAGAACATCAGTGCGGAAAGAATTGCTTGCCCACACTTCAAGGAGGTTGTCTCCCTGCTGCACCTTGTCGGTGATTTCAAGGCAGAAGGCAGTATAGCCGCCCTTGTGGCTGCCGACAGTCCGATGGTTGATGAAGACATCAGCCACGGAATTGACACCTTCGAAATAAAGGAAAAGGCGTTTCCCTGACATCGATTCAGGGATGGTGAGTGTCCTCTGATAGACCTTGGTGTCCCTTTCATATTCATTCTTCCTGTCTGCGCGGTACTCCGAATTCCACGTGTGCGGGAGCGTGACCTGCTCTACGGGAGCATTGCGCTGGGCCTGATGGATTGACTTCAGAGTCCATCCGTCATTGATGAGGATGTCTTCCCTCGGCTGGGCGGAGGCGGCGGATTGGATGGTGCAGACGGCACAGATGGCGGCGATGATATGCCTGAGGTATGGTTTGTACATGATTGAAGTCTTTTATTCCGGAAAATTAAGAAAAATGCTTGGAAAAGGAGTAAATTTGTCTGTCATTAAAACATAATCTCATGAAGACAAAGACTCTCTGCATGCTTGCCATGGTGGCGGCATTGTTCATCAGCGGAATCGGTACCGAAGCACGCAACCGCAAGCTGAAGGATGACTACTATGTCTGCCTGAAATTCGACAACGAAGACTTCTTCGGGAAATACGGCCAGATCGACAATGTCCTCTACCATGGGAAGGACCTTAAGATGGCCAAAGGAATATGCTCTATCAACAAGGTCCTCGGCTACAGGGTCTGCGACAAGAAAGGGAACACAATCTTCACTCCTTACACCGAACTTCAGTGCGACCTTCTCAGGGAAGCAAAATGGGTCACTGACTATGTCCGAGTCAACAGTTTCACCTACGGAGACGCTCCGATCAATCCAGCCATAAACCACGATGCGAAGAAAGTCAGCTGCGACAGACTCTGCACATGGGTGCTCTACAGACTGGGCTTCACCGAAGGACAGCCTTATGTCCAGGGTCTTGTGGTCAGCAACATCTTCGACTGGGCTGAGGAGCAGGGCTTCCAGAAAATCACCGATCCAGCCGACCTGCAGCCGGGAGACATTGTAGGAGTAAGACCGTCAAAAAACGGGGCATACCCTCAGCACGTTTTCATCCATGCAGGTCAGATTTCCGGAGAAGATTCAAGGTACGACTGCGGAACAGACAAGAGGATCCAGTCATTCCAGCCATCTGTCGAGAAGCTGAACACCAGCGGGAAATTCATGGTAGCCTACCGCCCGGTCAGAAAATAGGCACGATCCAGGCCTCATGAAAGGGGGCGCAGATGGTTGCAGCAACATACGAGAGGGCGGCTGAAACAATTTTCAGCCGCCCTCTCTTTCAGTTATTCCGCAGAGAGTCTATTTTCCGGTACCCTGAAGATCGACATCAGCAGTAAGGGATATGTTGCGTATCTGGCTGCTGACATCAAAGGTTCCAGGAAGCTCCCATCCGTAGTTCATTCCCATGACGGTGAAGTCATCGACGACAGATGTCTTCATGTAGCCGTTTGCCTTGAGGGACTTGATGGCATCTGAAATGGCATTCCTGACATAGACCTTGCAGGTGTGCCAGCGGTTGTCCAGCAGATTGGTGGTGTTGAACAGCTTGTCATCCGCAAGACCATACATGTAGGTGCTTGTGCCGACGTCCCACATGGTGCCCGGGCTGAGGCTTATGCCGCCATTGTCACGGTTGTCGAAGGAGCCCACACCGAGCCAAAGACTCTTCATGTAGTCCTCAGAATCCTTGTTGGTGTTCCTGCAATACAGGTAGGCGAGGCACTGGGCCGCATGGATGTTGGTGTTGTATTCCTCGTCCTTCATCTTGTTCTCGCACTTGAGGATCAGCAGATCGTAACTGAACACCAGAGAATTGCATTTCTTCACCTCGATGTTGTTGAAACTGGTCTCGATCAGGAAGTTGATCCATGGCTGGCTGCCGTCGGTACGAGGCTCCTTATAGACGTTGCTGGAGGTGACGTTCATCGTGATCACACCCTTCGAGTCACGTGCGATGAGATAGGTTCCGTCATCGAACGTGACGCCATACTTGGCATCTTCCCTTATGTCCTTGGACAGACCGTTGTCAAAGTTCCAGCAGCAGAGATGCCACAGAGGGGCCTTGTCACTGTCAGCGAACCTCAGAGTGTCAACAGGAACGCCGACACCATTGACTGCGACCGGTGCAAGCAGAGCCATTCCGAAGTCGAGATTCGGATCATCGAACTGTTCGTAGCTTTTCTGCACGATCGGTGTTTCATCATCATCCTTTTCACTCTTCTCCTGTCCTGAGCATGCAGCAAGCGAGATGCACAGCATAGAAAGAGCAAGATAGAACATTTTCTTCTTCATATCTGTTGTGTTTTTTTGCCGGAAACGCAAAGTGTTTGTCAATTTAAGAATATTCGGGGAAATTCAACTAATTCTTCCTGTAAAACAGTTCTAACAGCAATAAGAAAAGATTTTTCATATTGACAGAATGTACTTTGCCCCCCCTGGGAAGCAGGAAAGGATGCCGCTGAATTTAAACGAAAAGCCTCATAATCGATATAGATCATGAGGCTCATTCGAGGTGCCTAGCGGAATCGAACCGCTCTGGCAGGTTTTGCAGACCTGTGCCTAACCTCTCGGCCAAAGCACCAATGATTGTGGACTGCAAAGATATGTAAAAATCTCATCACTGCAAAAAATTATTCCCGATTGCCAGGACGAACCTGCGGAAAAGGAAAATCATGGCAGCGACAGAAGTCCTAACGTCTGTAACGGCGAACACAGATAAAAGTGCCAAGACCGACAAGCAGCAGAGGAATCAGCCACATGAAGATTGTCTTGTACAGCCACATCTTGTCATAGTTTCCCTTGATGGTAGTGTCCTTGCCGGCAGGTCTGCCGACATTGACAGGATACTGCCCGTCGGAGAACCATCTGGCTGTCTCGAGGACAAGGTTGAAGTTCGCCGCAGCGACATTCTTCCTGCTCATTCCGAGCTCGCTGTTGGAAAGGCAGTCAGCATTGGAAAGGACCACGATCTTCTGCATCCTGTCGCCCAGCTTTCTGAATGCGCCGAGCATCAGAGGCTGACCGTTCCATTCTTCGTCACCCTTTTCCGGTTCGAAAGCAGGGACATCATCGATGAAATCGGTCGTCTGTCTTTCAATCCAGCATCCGGTGCTGTCAGTGCAGAAGACAGGAACGAATCCGAAGCCCTTGTCAGCTGTCTGCCCCACAGGAATGTATCTGGAACCGGTAACCTGATAGCCCATGTTCCGGAAGTAGGAATACGCACCGGAAATGCTTGCAGCCGCAGGAGAGAAATCACAGACAAGGAATTCAGGAGAATTCTGCTCCTGTTCCTTCACGACGATGCCATCCAGGAACGTCAGTCCCAGTTCATCCATGACAGGATTAAGGAACTCGCGGCTGGTCTCGGACGCAGCGATCACTACATCCCCGCCACGGGAGATGAACTCCCTGATCACGTCGAGTTCATGCTCGGAATAAGGAGTCTGAGGATCGCCAAGGAAGAGAGCAAGGATGTCATCAGGAATCCTGTCAGTCTGTTCAAGGTCGATCTCCCTGGCATCAAAGCCCTGGTTCGTAAGAGAATGCCTCATACGGATGTTCCTTCCGAACGTGTAGTAATCTCTGTCCCTCTTTCTGAATATGCTTCGTTCCTCGTTTCCAGATGCGAATGCAATGACTGGCGGCACATCGTCAGTCAGTCTCCTCATCGCAGCCGAAATCTCAGCCTCGCCAGGATAGCTCTGCATGTCATCGAACATACGGATGTAACTGCTCTTGCCGCCGTATGAGATCTCCCTGGTTATGAGATATTCCTCACCGGAAAGATCCACAAGGCTGTCGATCTGTTCTGGCTTGAGGAATGACTCGATCTTGATTCTGTAGCCCTTGGCGACTGCCTTGGCCCTTTCGTTCACATCAGTGACATTAGGGAAACGCACGTCAAGATTGCGGTTGTCGCAGTCGTGGTAGTAATAGACATACTTAAGCTTGATTTCAGGCTTGAACCGCTGATAGTTGGCAAAGACCTTCGTGTCATTCTTGTAATTCTTCGGAAGAGAAGCATAGACCTTTTCATCCAGAAGATTGACATAGGTGGTGATAGTCATCGGCCCGTCAAGCTTCTTCATTATTTCCTGGCTGGCAGGCGTCAAGGTGTTCTTCTTGTCCTTTGTGAGGTCACAGTAGCCCATCATCTTCGGACGCGAGCTGACATAGCCGACCAGACATGCCACGACAACGATTCCGACATACCTTCCGACCTGCAGGAAAGCACTTTTCCTGCTCCTTGCGAAATCAAGTTTGGCAAGAGTCAAGGAAAGGAACATCGCAATGATGGCGAGGAAATAGATCACGTCCTCGCTCCTTACCATGCCGGCCACGAAATAGGTGTTCCTGCCGTTGAGCGACAGCCAGTATGTGATCTCACGGACGAATGGATACTCCTGTCCGATGCCACCTATGCTGTTGAGAAGTGCAAGCACGGCGAAAGTTCCAATCGCAGCCACGACCTGGTAACGGGTGAGGCAGGACATGAACAATCCTATTGCTGAATATGCAAGGCAAAGCAAGGTGAATCCGATAAGTCCGGCCAGAATCATTCCGAGATCGAACGCAGGGACAATCAGCATGCTGTAGATGATGAACAGAGCGAAAATGGCGATGAATGTGAGGCTGAATGTCGCAAGAGCGAGGTACTTCCCCCACAGAATCTGCCTGTTGGAGACAGGAGACGAGTACAGGAGCGAGATGGAGCCGTCACTGTACTCCTTGCTCATTATTCCCATTGTCAGCAGAGGGAAATAGATGAATATCTTTCCCAGCATCACGGTGAACAGACCTTTGTAGCCGACAAAGAGGAACGAGGTCAGGTCCTCAAGGTCATAGCCTTGAGCCTTCCAACGAAGGTTCAACTCAAGCGCATCGCAGAATGTACTTCCGCAATGAAAGAAGAAGATCACAAGTACGATCCAGGCGACAGGAGAGCAGAAGAGCATCTTCAGCTCATTCTTCATTATCTTGAATGTAGTTTCCATAGCCTATTCTCTTTTGCGTATTGTTCGTATTATAACACAGAGAATCACCATCAGAAGCGGAATCACACCCAGGAAGATCACATTCGCCATGACTGACGTGGAATGAGTCGCATCGAGGGTTCTGTCTTCTTCAAACGGGTGGTCCGTGCTGCATGGATATTTTCCTTCACTGAGGAAATTGTGGGTGTAGTTATAGACGATCTGGTTTTCCTGATTGATTCCAGTCCTTCTCCTGGAAGATTCGGCATTGGTAAGCCAGTCAGTCTCAGCGCAAACGATTATGTGCTGCTCCTTCTCCCCCACCATCCTCTTCATCTGACTTATGAGATGGTAGCTTCGTTCCTCTCCGGTAAGGTCATTAGTGACCCCGGTCTCATCGGAATTGAACGTGTTCACAATCTCGAAGCCCTTGTCTTCCGTGAACTCATAGGCCGCAGCGCGTCCCATAGGGACACGGTAGTTCCATCTCTTCATCCAGCGGAATCTGTTCCAGAGATCGAATGCTGAAGAATCCACGGTGGCGGTTACAAGTTCCGGCTCGAGATTCTCGCTTTCCTGAAGAAGAGATCCCGGCAGGTATGTGACGCCGATGCATTCTGCAACCGGATTGATGAACTGCTGATGTCCTCCCTCTGTACAGAGAAGAGCGTTTCCTCCCCTGTCAAGGTAGTCCTTGAGGAGAGAGACTTCTTCAGCGGACAATTCAGACTTAGGGTCTGCAATGACAAGCACATCCAGATCAGAAGGGATTCCCTGGGCAAGATCGACCTTGACAGGGTCGAATCCGTTGTTGATCCATGACCGGCGGAAAGTGATGTCATTGACACTGACGAAGAAATCCCTGTCGCCCATCTTTTCGATGCTGCGCTCGCCATGGCCGGCAAGATAACCGATCCTGCACGAACCGATGGAAAGTCTCTTGACAGCTGCGGCAATCTCACCCTCAGAAGGGAAACGGCTCATGTCATCATACATACGAAGCCATGCACTGCTTCCGTCCTTGGTGGAAAGACGCCTGACGACCCTGTAGCCTTCATGCGAAAGATCGACGCCATATTCAGACTCGACCTGTTCGGCCGTCTTGAACATCTTTTCCTTCATGCCAAGACTCTCGCAGAGTTTCTGCATCTTTTCCTTGTCAGTAGTACCCGGGTAAATCGCTTCGAGGTCAGGGTTGACGTTAGGCCCATAATAATAGACATACTTGAACTTCATTCCCTTGTTGAAGCGGACGAAGTTCTCGAAACGCTTCTTGTCACTGACAAGCTGGTCCGGCATGACAAAGGAACTGTTCTTGTCCAGGAGGTTCACGAAGGTCGTGACGGTTATGTCGCCCTTCACCGCCTTCAGAGCGTCAATGGTAGGAACAGCGACTGTGTTGGACTGGGTCGCGGTGGCATCCACATAGAACTTGAGACGCGGGAGTATGGTGACATAGCCGCAGACTACGACAAGAATGACGATTGCGAGATATTCGAGAGCTTTCTTTCCTGCCCCTTTCCTTTCTCTCTCGCCGTTGAGCTTGGAGATGGTGAGCAGGATGAAGAACATCGAGATCAGCACGAAATAGAGGACGTCCTCGCTGCAGATCAGACCGGAAATCATCTTGGTGGCACGTCCCGAGATGCAGATCCAGTAGGCGACATCCCGCAGCACCGGAGTTCCCTGCCACATCTTTCCCGTCATTGAAAGGACAGACAGAAGCGTCAGCGTAGCAAGTCCGGCGAAGATCTGGTAGGAAGTGAGACTGGACATGAAGAGTCCGACTGCTGAATATGCACAAGCAAGCAGGTACAGTCCCAGAAGTGCAGAGAAGATGTGGCCGTAGTCAAGGTGCGGCATGTAGAAAGAGCCGAAGATGACCGGGACCAGAAGGATGACTACAATCAGGAGGTTGTAGATCATCATGGACAAATACTTTCCCAATGCGATCTGGGCATTGGTCACCGGCGAAGAATAGAGCAGCTTGATGCTGCCTGTCTTGCGTTCGGTGCTGAGAAGGCCCATCGTCAGGAGAGGAATGTACAGGTAGAGATACTCCTGCATCTTCTGGAAGAAACTCTTGTAGATTCTTTCAGTCAGCGGCAGAAGAGAGTCTCCAAGTTCCTTGATGACCACCTGATCGCCGAAAAGCTGCGTGAAACAGAGACCGGCCTGGAATGACAGCACGGCCAGTATGAGCCATGCTATCGGGCTGGAGAACAACTGTTTCAGTTCATTTTTGGCAATAACGTAGATTGTTCTCATCTCGCCTTACTTTTCGTCCTTTTCTCTCTTTCCAGAGAGTTCTGCGAAGATCTCGTCAAGCGAGACTTTCTGGAGGACTGATTCACTGATTCCCCAGCCGGAAGCGACTGCGGTGCTGACAACCTTCTGCATGGTTTCCTTCGACTTGTCGAAATGCAGTCTGAATCTGGACGGACCGAGCTGCTCTACTCCATCGATTCCCTCGAGAGCCTCAAGGTCTGAGACAGCCGGAGGATTTGACAGTTCAATTACGAATGCGCTTGGCTCGATGTAGTTGTCAAATTCATCGATCGAGCCGGAGAAGACAAGCTGTCCCTGTTCGATCATGATGATCCTGTCGCAGGCAGCCTGGACCTCTGAAAGGATGTGAGTCGAAAGGAGGACGGCACGGTCAGCTGCGATTTCCTTGATAAGCTGGCGGATTTCCACGATCTGGTTAGGATCGAGCCCGTTTGTAGGCTCGTCCAGAACCACGAATTCAGGCTTGTGGACTATTGCCTGCGCGATGCCGACTCTCTGCTGATATCCGCCGGACAGGTTGCGGATGAGACGCTTGCGGAAATGCAGGATTCCGCAACGCTTCATCGCATCCTCGACTGCGGCAGGGATGTCTTCCTTCTTCATCCTGCGAAGCTGGGCGCAGTAGGTTATGTACTCCTCGACATTCAAGTCACCATAGACCGGCGGTCTTTGAGGAAGGAAGCCGACATGTTTCTTGGCCTCGACAGGATCGTCACGAAGATTGGTCCCATTGATGTAGATATCGCCTTGCGACTGGTTGAGCACACCACAGATGATGTTCATCGTGGTAGATTTTCCTGCGCCGTTGGATCCGAGAAGGCCGACGATGCCATGACTGCTTATTTCGAAATTGACATCCTTGACGACCCACTGCGTGGTGTAGCGGTGAGAAAGATGTACTACTTTAACAATTGATTCCATTGATGGCAATAAATTATTCAATGGGGCTGACTAAAAATCGCTTTTTAATCAGCCTCATTGAAATTATAGATATTCTGTTGGATGATAGAGCAAAGGCTACTTCATGTATTGGAACTTGGCCTCATAAGTCTGGTTGACATAAGGCATCCAGCCGTCCGTAGGCTCGTCATCATAGTAGTATGTGATCACACCATAGTTGTAGATGCCATAGGTGAGATTTGTGAAAGTCTTGAGAAGACCGTCCTCACGCAGGGTGTAAGGCATTGTATAGACATTGCCGACATACGACTGGTTTGGAGTCATGACAGAGGAAGCCACGTACTTGAATCCCCAGACCTGAGTTCCTGAATAGCCGATGTATCTGTTGTTGAGCATTGTCGGATAATCCTTGATGTAGAGTGGATTGAGCACAGGGACAAATGACTGGATGGTTGCCCAGTAGGAATCCTTGACACCATAGAATGAATGCACGCCCATTCCGGATGCATTCATCACGGTTGCAGACAGCATTTCTCCATCCTCGAATCCTTCAAGATAAGAGAACGGACCGATGTGGTTGGAGTTTGATCCCGTCATCTCGGAGATGTACTGCTTTCCGTTGTACTCGACATACTTGTTCATGGAGCGGTCATTGTAGCCTGTGCAGCTTCTGATGAAGCCCTCGCGGTCTGTTCCAGCGACATCAGCCGGAACCACACAGGATTCAGGGATGAGTTCCTTCCTGTTCCAGAAAGGATCGAGCATCTTGTGGACCTTGCCGTCAACAGTGGTGCTGTAGCCGAAGTCACCGAATCTTCTGAGCGAACCGTCATCGTTGTACTCGTACCAGACACCGATACCATAGCCGTATTCACCATAGGCGTAGTTGTTCGGACCCATGTAGGAAGCGCTGCTCTTGAGAGCGACGATCAGACGTCCTTCCTCATCATACTGCATTGCTACCAAGTATGATCCCCAAGGATCGAAATAACTTTCGACGAGGCCCTGATCGTTGTAGTGGAGGATGGCTGCCGTCTGGCTGTATGAAGAAGCGTACTTGATGGCGACAGGCTTCTTGAGCGCAGCACCCACAAGGTTGTAGGAATATGTCTTCTCCTCGCCCTTGCTGTCCTTTACGACGACCTCGAAATTGTACTTCTCGTTCTCAGCGAAATCATAGGTGAGCTTGTAGTAGAGATGGTACTGGTTGGCACCTGCAAGTTCACTGGCACTGATGTTCTTCAGTTCCTGTCCGTTGAGGGAAAGCTTGATGCTTTCGATTGAATAGTAGCCGGCATCGACGGTTCCGTCATACACGAATGCACGTCCGAAGACATTCATGGTGTTTGAAGGGCCTATG
>R14__coassemble_990_pt1 | contig 16056 bp, 11 predicted proteins | sample R14__metabat2_high_PE_037 | metagenome-assembled genome bin R14
AATGAACTTCGTTTCTTCCGAAACGGGCTGCAAAGATACGCACTTTTCCTTTTCTTGCAAATTTTTTTAAAGTTTTTTTTGATTTTTTTTGATTCAGGCAGCATTGTAGTGCAGATTGCCTATATTTGTACACCTTTATTATTAAGACATGGCAGAAAACAGAAATGCACTGCCCGACAACGCTCAGAGAGAGCTCAGGCCGGGCGAAGAGTACAAGCCGATCCTCAGCGAAGGAAAGCAGTGGGCGGAAGTCACGGCATATTCAGTGGCACTGGGCCTTCTGATGGTCGTCATCTTCTCCGCAGCCGCAGCCTACCTCGGACTGCGCGTGGGACAGGTCTTCGAGGCAGCGATTCCTATCGCAATCATCGCAGTGGGGCTGACAAGCGCCCTCGGGAAGAAGGAAGGCCTCGGACAGAACGTCATAATCCAGTCGATAGGAGGATGCTCCGGAGCCGTGGTGGCAGGCGCGATCTTCACTCTCCCGGCAATCTACATCCTAGGGGTGGAAGTGAACTTCATGCAGATGTTCCTGTCTTCCCTTCTGGGAGGAGTCCTCGGCATCCTGTTCCTCATTCCGTTCAGGAAATACTTCGTCAAGGAGATGCACGGAAAATATCCTTTCCCGGAAGCCACTGCAACCACACAGATACTCGTGAGCGGTGAAGGAGGCGGCAAGGGAGCCAGAACCCTTCTGGCCAGCGGAGTGATCGGAGGACTCTACGACTTCATCGTGAGCACCTTCGGAGCATGGGCAGACACTGTGAGCACCACTGTAGTTGGAATAGGACAGACCATTGCGGACAAGGCAAAGGTTGTCCTCAAGCTCAACACAGGCGCAGCAGTGCTGGGTCTGGGGTACATAGTCGGACTGAAGTACGCATTCATCATCTGCTGCGGAAGTTTCCTTGTGTGGCTGGTGATCATCCCGCTGATGAATCTTGTCTGGGGAGGACAGGTCATCGATCTGATGCACACCGGAATCACGACGACGATCGGAGAGATGAGCGCTGACCAGATCTTCAGGACCTACGCAAGACACATAGGGATCGGAGGCATCGCCACCGCCGGAATCATAGGAATCATCAAGTCATTCGGAGTCATCAAGTCTGCAGTAGGTCTGGCAGTCGGTGAGTTCACCAGGAAAGGTGATGGCAAGAAAACCGTCGAGCGCACGCAGGAAGACATCCCGATGAAGACAATAGTGTTCGGAATAGTCATCGCGCTTCTGGCCGTGTTTGCATTCTTCGCATTCGGAGGAGTCGTCGAAAATGTCTGGCAGGCTCTCGTCGGTCTGGTGATCGTGGCCGTGATTTCATTCCTGTTCACAACCGTTGCAGCCAACGCGATTGCAATCGTCGGGACAAATCCAGTCAGCGGCATGACTCTCATGACACTTATCATCGCAGCCCTCATACTTGTTGCAGTAGGGCTGAAGGGCAATGCAGGAATGGCTGCAGCGCTGGTCATCGGCGGTGTGGTCTGCACGGCTCTGTCAGTCGCCGGATCATTCATAACCGACCTCAAGATCGGTTACTGGATCGGAACTACACCGAAGAAGCAGGAAATCTGGAAGTTCGTCGGAGTCGCCGTCGCTGCAGCCACGGTGTGCGGAGTGATGCTGGTACTCAACAAGACTTACGGATTCGTCGGTGACGATGCACTTGTAGCCCCGCAGGCAAATGCAATGGCGGCCGTCATCCAGCCGATGATGAACGGAGGCGGCGCACCATGGCTTCTCTATGGCATCGGGGCGATCCTCGCCATAGTCCTCACCATCTTCAAGGTTCCGGCTCTGGCATTTGCCCTCGGAATGTTCATCCCGATCGACCTGAACCTTCCTCTTCTCATAGGCGGAGCAATCTCATGGTACGTCAGCACCAGAAGCAAGGACAAAGCACTCAACGAGGCCCGACTCAACAAGGGTACACTCATCGCTTCCGGATTCATCGCAGGCGGAGCCTTGATGGGAGTGGTCAGCGCGCTGCTCAAGTTCTTCAACGTGGACTGGTTCCTTTCTTCATGGAGCGCATCCTACGGCGAAGCGATAGCAATCGTGCCTTTCATCGGCATTCTCATCTACATGACAGTCTCATCAATGAAAGCAAAGACAGAATAGAACAATGGAAAACATACTTGACAGATTCCTGAGGTACGTCGCAGTCGACACTCAGTCAAACGAAGATTCGGAGAGCCAGCCATCGACTCCAAAGCAGCTGAACCTCCTTTCAATGCTCTGCAGTGAACTGCAGGAAATGGGAGTGGAAGCCACTCTTGATGAATATGGCTATGTCATGGGACGCATCCCTTCGAACATCAGCGCCAAGGTGCCTGCAGTCGGCTTCATAGCCCACGTAGACACCGCTCCGGACGCTTCCGGAGCAGACATCAAGCCACAGATAATCGATGAATATGACGGAGGCGAAATCGCTCTCTCAGGAGTACCTGGTCTGGCTCTGAAGCCGTCAGAATTCCCTGAAATGCTGAACTATGTCGGGCAGAAGCTTGTGACCACGGACGGGACCACCCTGCTAGGGGCCGACGACAAAGCCGGCGTGGCAGAGATCATGGACGCAGTCCAGTACATAATGGAGCATCCTGAGTTCAAGCACGGGGAACTTCGCATAGGTTTCACTCCCGATGAGGAAATCGGGCGAGGAGTCGTCAAATTCGATGTAGCAAAGTTCAATGCAGACTTCGCCTACACGATGGACGGTGGAGAGGTCGGAGAACTGGAATTCGAAAACTTCAATGCAGCCTCAGCCAGAATCCACATCCAGGGAAGGAACGTGCACCCGGGATATTCAAAGGGCAAGATGAAGAATGCCCTTCGGATCGCCGGCGAGCTGGACGGCCTGCTGCCAGTGGAGCAGAGACCTGAATACACCGAAGGCTATGAGGGATTCTATCATCTGATCGCCCTGAACGGTTCAGTGGAAGAGGCGGACATGACCTACATTATCCGCGACCACGACAGAGCAAAGTTCGAAGAGAAGAAAGCAGTCGTCCTGAGATGCTGCGACTTCATCAACGGGAAATACGGGGAAGGAACCGTCATGCCGGTCGTGAAAGACCAGTACTACAACATGAGGGAGATGGTCGAGCCACACTACCACATCATCGAGAAGGCTGTCAAGGCCATGGAGATGGCAGGCGTCAAGCCTAAGATCCAGCCGATCCGCGGTGGCACCGATGGTGCAAACCTCAGTTTCAAGGGGCTGCCGTGTCCGAACATATTCGCAGGAGGCCTGAATTTCCACGGCAAGATGGAGTTCGTGCCGGTTCCTTCTATGGAAAAGGCATCCCAGGTCATTCTGGGCATCATCTCACTCTTCTGCGAAGCCTGATGCGGGCATCCGGATTGCACCCTGCGATGTCCGAAGGGTCCCGGTCCTTCAGCCAAGGAGGTGCAGGAGGTTGCAATAGCATAAGATACGAAGTAGGGCGGCTGAAACTTGTTTTAAGCCGCCCTACTTCGTATCTTGAATCCGGCTACTTGACGCCGGCAAGGTGCTTCTCCCATGCCCAGGCAGAAGCGAGAGTCTCCTCGATGGTTCGTTCAGCCTTCCATCCAAGATCCTCGTTGGCCAGAGTCGGATCTGCCCAGATGGCAGTGACATCGCCGGCCCTGCGAGGTGTAAACCTGTAGTTGAGCTTCAGCCCGTTGGCCTTTTCAAAACCGTTGATCAGTTCCATGACGGACAGAGGCTTTCCAGTGCCGATGTTGAAGATTTCGTAGTCCTTCTTCATCTTGCCGTCGAGCATTCTGCTCACAGCATGGACATGCGCCTTGGCAAGATCCACAATGTCGATGAAGTCTCTCTGGCAGGTGCCGTCCGGAGTCGGATAGTCATTGCCAAAGACAGACAGGCACTCACGCTTGCCGATTGCCGTCTGAGTTATGAATGGGACAAGGTTGTTGGGAACCCCGTTCGGAAGTTCGCCTATAAGGGCTGACGGATGCGCACCGATCGGGTTGAAGTATCTCAAGGCGATACCCTTGACGTTTGAATATGCCTTGACGGAGTCCCTGAGGATGTCCTCGCACATCTGCTTGGTATTGCCATAAGGGGATGTGGCTGGCTGACGCGGTGATTCCTCGGTCACAGGGAGATGCTCCGGCTCGCCATAGACGGTGGCTGATGAAGAGAAAAGTACATTGGCCGTTCCGTGACGGCGGGCCACATCGATGATGTTGATGAATGACTGGAGATTGTTGCCGTAGTACTTGAGCGGTTCGGCTACAGATTCCCCAACGGCCTTGAAGCCTGCAAAATGGATGAATGCATCTATCTTGTTCTCACTGAAGAGCTTCTCCGTCGCCTCCCTGTCACAGAAATCCATTTCATAGAACGGGATGTCATTTCTTCCGGTTATCTTGCAGACTCCCTCGAAGCAAGTCCTGTCGCAATTCGACATGTTGTCTGCGACAATTACATCGTAGCCTGCCTCTATCAGTTCCACAGTCACATGACTTCCGATGAAACCTGCCCCACCGGAGACTAGCACACATTTTCTTGATGCGTTGTCCATTTCTAAATATTCAATTGTTTCTTTCCGATTCCAAATTGCTGCAAATATACTTATTTTTGTCCATCATGAGTAGAGCAAGGTCATTTTTTGCCGCGTTGTGCATCCTCTCAGCAGGTCTGAGCGCAGCGGCACAGATCCCCGCAGAAAAGGGGAAGACGTCAGTCAGGACAAAGACACAAAGGTACGTGGAACTCGTTTCCGGCAATGATATTCTCAAAGGATCGGAGTTCGGAGTCCTTGCGATGAAGGTCAGCGGGGACACGATAGCGGCATGGAACAGCAGCACCAGAATGCTTCCTGCATCCAACATGAAACTGATCACCACCGGAGCGGCGATGCACAGGCTGGGTCCGGACTTCAAGTTCACGACCCGCATAGGCTACAGCGGTTCCATCAAGGATGGCGTCCTGGACGGAGACCTCTACATCATCGGAGGAGGCGATCCTACGATAGCATCGAAGGATTCGATCGCAGTTCCGAGATTCTTCCTGTTCAGCCAGTGGAAAGGCTTTCTCGACAAGGCCGGCATAAAGAAGATCAGCGGCCGCGTCATCGGAGACGGCAGGTACATGGACGGGATGCTCGAAAAGGACAGCTGGGCCTACCATGACACAGGATGTTCCGACGGGACAGGATTCGACGGACTCTGCTTCTACGAAAATGTGATCGACATGAAAGTTTCCCCGGGAGCAAGTGTGGGAGCTCCAGTCAATGTATCAGTGGCATTTCCAACCCTGCCATGGATGAAATACGGCTTCCAGACAAAGACGTCCAAGGCCGGCACCGGAGACGAACTTTACTTCTATCCTTCTGAATATGTTGCCTTCGGAGAGGTCCGCGGCTCGCTTGCAATCGACCGCAAGCCCAAGACCGAGCATTTCAGCAACAAATTCGGAGCATACACCTGCGCAAGCAACTTCTACAACTATCTGAAGAGCAACGGTATCGAAGCAGTTCAGGGACCTGCGGACATCCGTGCCGGAAGGATCCGCACCGATCTGACGACAATCGGGCAGGGTCCCTATGCAGCAAAGGTTGACGACCTGACAGTCCTGGGAAGCACAAGTTCGCCTGCACTTAAGGACATCGCCAGGACGACCAACCTCAAAAGCGACAACTTCTACGCAGAGACTCTTCTCCGCACTCTGGGCCGTCAGATGCATCATTCGGCCACCTACGATTCGAGTTATGTAGCAATGAACGATGTCTTGAAAAGCCTCGGCGTCCATGCAGATGACGTGCAGTTGCGGGATGGAAGCGGACTTTCACGCCATGATTACCTGACACCATCCTTCATGGTGTCTTTCCTGAAGGCGATGATGGACAGTCCCGTCTTTGCAGACTACATCAGCACGATCGGCGTTGCAGGCGGGCCGCACTATGAGTCCCGCCTCTCCGGTGAAAAGGCAGAAACCAGGCAGAGGGTGCATCTTAAAAGCGGATCGATGAACGGCGTGCGCTGCTACAGCGGCTACATCGAGCCGTCAGCCGGCGTCAAGGGCGATGTGATCATCTTCTCGATAATGACAAACAATGCGCTTGTCCCTGCCGGCAAGGTGGATCCGATACTTGACCGCATCATGGCAAGTCTCGCCTCTGAAAACTGAAACCACCCGTCAGGAGAAAGGGTGACTGATAAGTCGGAATAAGTCGCCGAGAATTCAATATTTGAGCGCAAGACTGACTTCAACATCGAACAGAAACAACAAAATAGAGGCTGGCCAATACTTTTTGGTCAGCCTCCTCTTATGCTGTCGCAAATTGCTTTACCAGGCCAGTGCAGAAGCGCCGAGGATGGCTGCATCAGACTCCTTCAACGAGGTATAGACAATCTTGACCTTGTTCTTCCAGAGAGGGAGAAGGTTCTCGTTGAACGCCTTGGTGATAGGTTCTGTGAGGAATTCCTTGTTCCTTGCAAGACCACCGAAAAGGACTATTGCCTCCGGTGCGGAGAAAGTGACGAAATCAGCGAGAGTCTGTCCGAGAAGAGTGCCTGTATAGTCAAAGATCTTCTTGGAAAGCACATCTCCCTGCTTTGCGGCATCGTTGACATCCTTGGCTGTAATCTTGTCAAGCTTGCGGAGAAGTGATGGCTCATCAGTGTTGTCAAGCCACTCACGGGCAGTCCTGGCGACACCGGTCGCCGAGCAATATGCCTCAAGGCAACCCTTCTTGCCGCAGTTGCACTGACGTGCAGATGCAGAGCGGTCGATGGTCACATGGCCGAGTTCACCTGCGAAACCATCATGTCCATAGACCATACGGCCATCGATGACGATACCGCTTCCGACTCCGGTTCCGAGGGTAATCATGATGAAATCCTTCATGCCCTTGGCTGAACCGTACGCCATTTCACCGAGAGCAGCAGCATTGGCGTCATTGGTGATGGTCACAGGGATTCCGTCCATTGCATCAGTGAGAAGCCTTGCAAACGGGATTGCGCCATTGTTGCCCCACTTGAGGTTGACAGCATTTTCGATGTTGCCGGTATAATGGTTGGCATTAGGGGCGCCTACTCCGACTCCGCGTACCTCCCCTTCAACTCCAGCCTCCTTGATGATCTGCTTCAAGGCAACTGCAAGTTCAGCGATGTAAGGCTCGACGATGTCATGGTTGTCCGACCTGATGACGGTCTGTGCAAGCACATTGCCATTCTTGTCAACGACTCCGCACTTGGAGGTCTGGCCTCCGATGTCGACGCCTACTACGTAATTCTTTTCCATATAAAGTATTTTACTGTGTTGTTTCAGTACTATTCGACAGGAATGTCCTTGTTGACATTCTTGCTTCCTGCAAGTGCATAGTAGACAAGGTATGCAAGGCAGATGATGAGAAGCCAGTAGCTCTGGAGAGATCCGACCTTGTCAGCGATTGCATTCTGGATGAAAGGAATGATGCCACCGCCACAGACAAGAGTCATGAATATACCCGAAGCGGCAGCAGTGTACTTTCCGAGACCTTCAACTGCAAGGTTGAAGATGCCGCCCCACATCACTGAGGTGCAGAGACCACAGGCTGCGACGAGGACAAGGGCAAGAGGAACCTTTGCAATCTCGACTGAAGCAGGAGTGAAGATGATGCCGAGCACTAGGACGATGGCAGCCGCAGCTGTGCAGAGAAGCATGCTCTTGCTGCTGACCTTGGCACCGATGGATGCACCGACGAGACGACCTATCAGCATGCAGAACCAGTAGGCTCCGACAAATGTTCCTGCAAGAGCCGGTGATATCTCAGAGAAATGTACGTTGGCTGTGTTAGGGATACCGACCTCGATGCCGACATAGAAGAAGATGGCAATTGCTCCGAGGACGAAATGGCGGAATGAAAGTGCGCTGTACTTGTCCTTCTGCTTGTTTCCGGCAAGACGGGCTGCCTTCTCCTCTGCAGTCTCCATGTGAGGCTCAGGGATGTTCGTGAGAGCGATGACTACGAATGCGATTGCAAAGATCGTCATTGCAATGATCATCACAGGGGCTGCCTTTGCAACGGTTGCGTCAGCAAGGCTTCCACCGACAAGCCAGCCGACGAACACAGGAGCGATTGTACCTCCGATGGAGTTGCAGCTGCCTCCCCACTGGATAAGCTGGTTGCCCTTGTTTCCGCCACCGCCGAGAGTGTTGAGCATAGGATTGACGACGATGTTCAGCATGCACATCGAGAAGCCAGCCACGAATGCGCCGGCGACATAGACTGCAAATGACTCCATGTAGCCTGACAGGAACTGGATGCCCACTCCGATGAAGCCGATGATGACAGCGAGGAGTGACGTGAACTTGTAGCCCTTCCTCTTGAGGATGATGCCGGCAGGAATACCCATGCAGGCATAGGCGATGAAGTTAGCGAGTGAGCCGAGCTGTGAGAGTGCCTTTGACGCGCCGAACTGGTTTGTGACGATGACTCCCATCGATCCTGCAAGGTTGGTGACGAATGCGATCATGAAGAAGAGCGCGAACATCACGATGATAGCAGGCAGGTTTGAATTCTTGTTTGCCATTTTGTAACAGTGTTTATTGATGTTTTCAGATTTATCAGTCTCCGCCGCCCGGACAGCATTCCGAAACGACCTCCAACAAATTTAACAATTTCTTTGAATATGTCATAGGGGCGGCGAAAAAAAGAAGGCCACCGCTTTCCCCAAAGCGGCGACCTATATATAAAACGAACTTAACAAATAGACAACAAAAAGAACTTTTGTCTGTCCGAGAGCAAAGATATGTAACTTTTTCGGAAAAGCAAAGGTTTTCTTCGATTTTTTGAATCGGTTTATATTTTAGATTTTTAAAAACCGGCACGAAATAGTTTAAAAATTTTAATCATCCAGCCGTCCAATCCCCTTACATGAAAGCAGTTGACAACAGATGTCTGCGGCATGCCATCAGTTGCGACGGTACTCGCTTGGAGTCATGCCGGTGTGAGACTTGAAGAATTTGTGGAAGACCGACGTGTCGGCGAAATGGAGCTTATAGACTATCTCCTTGATGCTGACATCAGTGTATTTCAGCATGTTCTTGGCCTCAAGGATCACGAAAGAGTCGATCCAGTCAGGAGCCGAACGCCCGCTGACCTGCTTTATGAGCTTTGAAAGATACTTCGGAGTCAGACCGAGTCTGGCGGCATAGAAGCCGACACCACGCTCCGAAGTGTGATATTCAGTGACAAGTTCCATGAAATGCTTGAACACCAGGTTCATGCGGACCGAGGCAGTGGTCGGTTCGGAAGACGACACAGTGACAGTGGCATCCTTCTCCATCAACCCGCGAATCGAATAGAAGAGCGATGAAATCAGGGACCCGACAGCTTCCTTGCGGTTGATGGCATCATTCGTCATCACCATCCTGCACAGTTCAAGATACTTCCCACAAAGCAGAAGGGCATCGTCATTGAGCCTGAAACAAGGATCGGCAAGCACGTCCATGCGGTCGTCAAAAAGCTTCTTCAAATCGAAATTCAAGCTGGAGAGATACTCTGTCGAGATGGCAAGTACGGTGAAATCAATTGACTCCAGAGCGCAGGTGGGACGCTCCTTGACCTTGATGATGTTGCCCGGTGCACAGACGAGCAGGGTCTTTTCCCGGACTTTGTAAGTCTGCAGGTTGATCTCGACCTCGACCTCTCCGGAATTGCAGAAAAGAGTCACGTACGCGTCTGCACGGCAAGGATATTTCAGAATCAGGAGATTGTCATTGTAGCGGGCGTCGATGATGAAGAAGTCATCGTCAAGGCCTATTATGTCACTCGAGGGGATAAGCTTGCGGATCTGTTTCAGACCTATGTTGGGGAGTGATTCAGGCATGTTCATCAGTCAGTGTCCTTTTAATGTTTCGTTTGATGTGATGCAGCTGATGCATAACCATCACATGATGTTCTTATGTGGCCTGCAAATGTAGTTAAAATAATTGCACAATTGCAAAAATGCTCAATTTTTCTCCTTTTGACAATCATTGCGACTAAAATAAAGCAGCCAAGACAACTTTTTGGCAACCAATTTGCAGTAGCGGCTACGCTCTTGCCGAAGGCGCACTGATGTGAAAGACAGCGGCAGCAGAAAATCAGCGGGGGACATCCCCGGGCTGGCGGAATGCAGAGGGAAGCCGATGAAAAGGCACAGAGGCAAGCAGCATACGGAAAACAACAGAAACAAAAAGACTCGAAGAATATGAAAAAAGAAATTGTCAGATTGTCACTGATCGCTCTGGCTGTCATGTCATCAGGACAGATGAATGCACAGCAGACCCTCACTCTCGAACAGTGCCGCCAGATGGCCATCGAGAACGACAAGAATCTAAAGCAGGCAGAGACCAAGATCGAGATGGCAGGCTATGACCGCAAGATCGCGCTTGCGAACTACTTCCCCAACATTTCAGGAACTGGAGCCTACATCTACAACCATGACGGGATCGCCCTTGTCAGCGACGCGACATCCACGCAGCTGCAGAATCTCGGCACGACCGTGCAGGGGCAGGCACAGGCATTCACCCAGAACCTCATGGCAGCGATAACCTCAAATCCTCAGGCCGCAATGGAGTACATGCAGAGCCCTATGTGGCAGACTGTGCTCGGCGCGCTCAGCCAGGCAGACCTTTCACAGACCATAAACGCGCTCGGTCAGGAGCTTGACAATGCCCTCCACCCAGACCTGCAGAACATCTTCGCAGGCGGAGTTACAGTCACACAGCCGATCTTCATGGGAGGAAAGATCATCGCAGCGAACAAGATCGCAAAGCTCGCAGAGGAACTCTCGAAGAGTCAGTACGACCAGAAATACCAGGAAACCCTGGTCAACGTTGACCAGGCCTACTGGCAGATTGTCTCGATAGCCAGCAAGAAGAAACTCGCAGAGTCATATTCAGACCTTCTGCACAAGATGGAAAAAGATGTCGAGCTCTCACTGGCAGAAGGTGTCGCGACACAGTCTGACGCGCTTCAGATCAAGGTTAAGGCCAACGAAGCAGACATGCTCAAGACAAAGGCTGACAATGGTCTGGCACTTGCGAAGATGCTTCTCTGCAAGGAAATCGGGATGGACCTTGACACTGAGATAGTGCTGGCAGACGAGCAGCTCGAGACAATTCCGGTCCCTCAGATCGGCTCCGACAAGGCCATGGAGGACATCTACAGCGACAGACCTGAGACAAGAAGCCTTGAGCTTGCGGCAAAGATCTACGATGGCAAGGTCAAGGTTGCAAGGGCCGACATGATGCCGAAGATCGCCGCATCGGCAGGCTACATGCTCACCAACCCGAACATGAAGAACGGTTTCAGCAAGGAGTGGGGTGGATTCCTCAGTGCAGGGGTTGTAGTCAACGTTCCTATCTTCCACGGTTTCGAAGCCATGAACAAGACCAGGAAAGCGAAAGCCGAGGCAACACTCTACAGGAGCCAGCTCGAGGAAGCGCGGAATCTGATCAACCTTCAGGTCAGCCAGCTCCGCAAGCAGGAAAGCGAAGCTCTGGAAAAACTGACAATGGCTGAAAGCAATCTCGAATGCGCAGAGGAGAATCTCCGTACCGCAACAATAGGATTCGAAGAAGGGGTCATCGAGGCCAACACGGCACTCGCAGCACAGACAGCATGGCTTCAGGCCCACTCTGAATACATAGAGGCAGGAATAGAGCTCCAGATGCTCGCCGCGAACCTCAACAAGGCTGAAGGAAACAGCCACAGTGACAACAGATAATGATAAAATAAAGATACTATGGAACAGCAGAAGAAAAGCTACAATCTCGTGATCGGCATCGCCGCCCTCGTACTGATCATCCTCATCATCGGAATCGTAGGGTACATCGTCTCAAAGCCAGCGCCTCTTGCCATCCAGGGAGAAGCCGAGGCCAGCGAGTACAGAGTCTCGGGAAAGGTTCCGGGAAGAATCGAGGAACTCTATGTAAAGGAAGGGCAGATGGTCCACAAGGGCGACACTATCGCCATGATCGACTCTCCTGAAGTAAGGGCAAAGCTCGCCCAGGCAACGGCTGCCAGGAATGCAGCATCCGCTCAGAGCCGCAAGGCACAGAACGGAGCACGTCAGGAGGAGATTGCCGGAGCGTATGAGCTCTACCAGCAGGCTCTCGTCCAGGAGGACGTGATGAAGAAGTCATTCGACAGGATCCAGAAACTCTACGACGAGAAAGTCATCGCCGCTCAGAAATACGACGAAGTCAAGGCAAAGTACGACGCTGCATGCGCACAGACCCTTGCCGCAAAGAGCAGGTACGACATGGCTCTTTCTGGAGCACGTTCAGAGGACAAGGCCGCAGCGCAGGCTCTCGTAGAGCAGGCAAACGGAGCAGTGATGGAGGTCGAATCCTATCTCGGAGAACTCTATCTGACATCTCCGGCAGACGGAATAATCTCCGCTACATTCCCTAAGGTAGGAGAACTTGTCGGAACAGGTTCCCCGGTCGCTTCAGTGACCGATCTGAACGACATCTGGTTCACATTCAACATCCGCGAGGACTATCTCCATGGGATGAAGCAGGGTGACAAGATAACAGTGACGATCCCGGCGCTTGACGACAAGGAAGTCACGGCAGTCATCAACTACATTGCAGTCCGCGAGTCCTACGCCACCTGGAAGGCAACCAAGGCGACAGGATCCTATGATGTGAAGACCTTCGAAGTGAGGGCTGTACCGGAGACAGCAGTCGAAGGCATCCGCCCCGGTATGTCAGCAATCGTAAAATAGTACGGACATGAACACCTGGCAAAGAATAGATGCGGTTGTCCGCCGCGAGCTCAGGATCATCAGGCAGCGTCCTGTCTATATCCTGGGATCCGTCGGAGTCGTCGCATTCTGCGCCTTGTTCTTCCTGACCTTCCTCGGCAAAGGTCTGCCTGACAATATTCCGATCGGAATCGTGGACAACGACAATTCCTCGACTTCCCGGAGTTTCTGCCAGCAGCTCGATGCAACCCAGCTCGGATCCGTCATCCACTATGACAGTTTCTCGAGCGCGAGGGAGGACATGACCAGCGGAAAGATCTCCGCAGTCTGTGTCATCCCAGAAGGGATGAATGCCGCAATTCAGGCGAGCAGGCAGCCGAAGATCACGTTCTACACGAACGGGCTGTACTTCGTCAGCGGAGCCCTGGCATGGAAGGATCTCCTCCAGATGGTCAACCTGACAAACGGAGCGGTCCAGAGGCAGGTTCTCAGGATGAAAGGGTACAATGATGCTCAGATCATGGGGATGATACGCCCCGTGGACATCGACACGCACCAGATAGGCAATGCACAGACGAACTACAGCTACCTTCTTTCAAGCATGCTGATTCCGGCTGTCATCGCGATGTGCGTGATGATGATCCTGATATATTCAATGGGAGCAGAACTGAAGTTCGGAACCTCAAAGCACCTTCTGAACACATCTGGAAACTCGATGATGGTAGCATTGGGAGGGAAGGTACTGCTCTGGACGGTGATCTTCTCCGTCATCGGCGGTGTGGTGATCATCCATCTCTACCACTGGGCGCACTTCCCTATCGAAGGTTCCATCTGGTGGATGATGCTGAACATGTTCCTGCTGATTCTTTCAACGGAATGTGTAGCAATCTTCATCCTCGAGATGATTCCTATCCCGAGACTTGCCCTGAGCCTTGGGGCGCTGTTCAGCGTGCTCAACATGTCCATGGCAGGATTCACCCTTCCGACAGATGCGATGCCACGCTACGTCCAGGCTTTCGAGACGATGTTCCCGCTCAGGCACTACTACCTCTTCTACGTGCAGGAAGTAGTCTTCGGGACAGGATTTGCAGGATGGTGGTCGCAGGTCGTGCATTATCTTGTCTATCTGTTCCTGCCGTTCATCGGGATGACCAGGCTCAAGAATGCGTTCATCAACCAGAATTTCCCTAAAGACTAGAAGATCATGAAGAATTCATTCCTCAAGAACTGGTTCAAGGACGCCGTGGAGATCATGGCCCATGAACTCAAGCAGATTTCAAAGGACGGAGGTGTCCTTCTGATCTTCCTTGCCGCAGGGTTGGTCTATCCCCTTCTCTACAACGTGATCTACCTCAACGGAGTAGTCTCGGACACTCCGATTGCAGTGGTTGACAATGCAGACTGTCAGGAGAGCCACAGGTTCATCCGGGAGATCGATGCGACGAGAGAGGTGTCGGTGGCAGCGAAATGCGTCAGCATGGAAGAAGCGCGCAGGATGATGCAGGAGCGGAAAGTAAAGGGCATAGTCCTGTTCCCTTCCGACTTCGGAGACAAACTGGCACGGATGGAGACATCACAGATTTCCGTCTATGCCGACATGTCCAGCTTCCTCTACTACAAGAACGCTCTGATGGCGACGAACTTCGTGATGCTGCATGAGATAGGGCAGATACAGATCGAGAGATATTCAGCGGCCGGGATGACCGGACAGGAAATCTCGCAGCTGGTGAAGCCGGTAGGCTACGATGACAACAACCCTTTCAACAGGGCATTCGACTACAGTTTCTTCCTCATTTCAGCCATACTGATGATCATCATCCAGCAGGTGATGTTCTATGGCATGTCCATGATGGCCGGAACGCAGAGAGAGCGCAACCACAGCTTCGCATCTCTTCCTGACAAGCTGGAAGGCCACGGAGTGGTAAGAGTGCTGCTGGGCAGAGGAGGAGCATACTGGCTCATATTCCTTGGAATAGGTCTTTATGTGACCTTCATCGTGCCTTCGCTGTTCGGAATCCCGCAGAGAGGACGGTTCGCTGAAGTGCTTGCGATGCTTCTGTTCTACGTGACGGACTGCGTGTTCTTCAGCATGACGTGGAGCACACTGATCACGAGGAGGGAGTCAGTCTTCCTTCTGTTCCTGTCGATGTCTCCGATTGCCCTGTTCCTGACAGGCTGTTCATGGCCTACAAGCGCATTCCCGGGATTCTGGAAGATGTTCTCCTACATCTTCCCGTCCACCTTCGGCGTACAGGCGTTCATGAACATGAGCACGGCAGGAGGTGACATGGCTTCATCATTGAGCCAGATGACGATGATGGTGCTGCAGACTATCTTCTACTTCCTGACAAGCTATCTTGCCATCTTCGGTGAGAACTGGGTTATCAGGCACAAGGAAGAAATCCGTGAGAAGCGAGACAGTCTGGCAGCCCGCGTCGGCATCGACCGCGCGGAAGACGCCAGGATCATCGCAGGCGACGGAAATGATCAGTAAGATGAATGCCACTCCATTCTTTCGCCGGTAACAGGGTGAAGGAAAGAGAGGGTGCATGCATGGAGGCAGAGCCGTGGCGCCGGGTCGCCGCCGTACAGGGTGTCTCCCAGAATGGGAGCAGCAAGTCCTTGAGGATGAGCGGAATGCACTCGCAGCTGATGAGAGCGTCCGGTAAGAGGATGGAACAGGACCGCCACAGGTTCTGTTCCATTCTGTTTCAATGGCGCTGCATCATACTGCGTCAGTGGCGCTGTTTCTCCCTGATTCGATGATTCTGGCACGCCATGCTCCAAGGTTGCCGGGTCTCCCTGATTCAATGACTTTGTCACGTCCTGCGTCTGGGATCCCGAAGCCTTCAGTCCGAAGTGCCTGAATATCCGTTCGGCCTCGGGTCCTTCCACAAAGCGATACTCTGTCACCGCAGGCTTGCCCTGCACGCGGTCAACTTTCTGGCGAGGCTTGTCTTCATAGTCTGGCCCAAGCGGCAGATCCACTTTACCGGATGGCAAAGATTTCATTTTTCTGCAAGACGAAAGACCAATTTCCCCGGAGGACAGCGATTCAACTTCCCGGAGGGACAGCGATGAAGGATCGGCTGACGGAGTCACGATGGCAAAATATTCCTTGACAACGGTCCTGTCCTGGAACTGCTTCTGAAGTTCCGACTGGGCGCGACGGCTCTTGGCAAAGACCATCAGTCCGGAAGTATCCTGATCAAGCCTGTGCACCTGGAATATTCGCAGATGGTCGGATGAAGCAGAATCGCCTCGTTCCGAACGAGGGGCCTGGGATACCCCGTCCCGGTATGCAGAGACGGGATTGTTCTGATCCAAACGAGGAGTCACGAATATTCCATTCCGGCCGGGAG
>R14__coassemble_1010_pt1 | contig 15767 bp, 12 predicted proteins | sample R14__metabat2_high_PE_037 | metagenome-assembled genome bin R14
GTCCATGGAGTGTCGAGTGTCATCAGGACATCCTTTTCAGGATAGTTGCAGCCATTTGACTCAGCCTTCGGCGCATCTTTCCTGAATATGATGAATGAACTTTCGTATGGTTCGAGCTTCATCGGAATCTTGGTTGTCTTGGACAGGGTCTTGTATTCACCAAGGTCACGCGTCTCCTTTGTGAGCGGGTTCCAGAGTTCCGGAACCTTTCCCTGGATGCGGAAGAGTCCGTCGAATGAGATAGCCTTGTCACCCTGGTTCGAGATGAAGTAATAGTCAGCATCTGCAAGGGTCCTGTGGATGAACTGGAGAGGCAGAGCCGGATCATCGGCAGTGAAATCGGCGGCTGTCCCGAGATCATTGAAGACCTGTTCGAGCGATGTGTCCTTGTAGATCCTTCCCTTGCCGCATTTCACTGAGCGAGAGAATGGATCATCGCTTTCCTTCCACATCCTGGCAGCGATTTCCTGTACCTTTGCATCGCATTCAGGGTAGTTCTGCAGACTTGGAGACTTGACAGGAGCCGGTCCGAGAAGAATCATTCCATCCTTTACGAGGGCTTCTATCTTCTCCAGAAGTTCAGGCCTCATGGTCTCGATCTTTGGAAGCACGAGCACGCTGTATTCCATTCCGCTTCGGAGTGCAAGCTTTCCGTCCTTCACTGTGGCGTCCATCAGGACTTCAGCGTTGATGTAGTCGAATGAATATCCTTCAGGAAGGGCTGGATCGCACGTTCCGGTCATCTTAGGACAATCCTCGCCGAGGAAATAAGCCACATCTGCAACATAGCGGCCCTGCTGGAGCATGTAGTTGCAACGCTTGAGATAGTCACCGAACACATCCATGTGAGAGAACCAGGTGTTCTTGCGGTTGAACTCGTTTCCGAACCATGCATTGATTCCAGGAACCCTGTCATCAGGCTGCTGTACATAGAGATGCATGAGTGATGCGTTGATTCCTTCTGTGAAGAAACGGTCTCCGCGCTGCTTCATCTGTCCAGGGTACTGGCTGAAGTCAGGACCACCGCAGGTGAAACTTTCTGCCCATACTTTCTTCTTGCCATAGATGTGGCCGCAGGATGATGAGACTCTGTTCTCGATGTCTCCCAGATCTCCGAAGCTCCAGAATTCACCGGCAATCTCATCGGACTGTCCGCCATACTGAAGGAATTCTCCAGGGAATCCCCAGTGGCCGTAGTTCTCGAGCCATGTCGTGAGTCCGTGCTCGTTGCTGACCTCACGCAAACCGCCCACATAATTGTAGGAAACCTCGTCTGCGACAAGACGCCTGAGATCCCAGAGGAATCTGTCCGACATGTCCTCATTGCCGACGACGACACCGCTCATGACAGGAATGTATGGAACCGGATCGTACCCGTAGGCCTTGATGAAGTCTTCGATGAGATTGTCAGTCCAGTTCTGTCCACCGGTCTCGTAGCTGTCCTCGACGACAACCTTGAACGTCTTCCTGTCTTCTGCAGGGATCTTCTCGAGAATCTTTCCGAGATAGTTGTCGAAGTGAGTGCGGATGTGCTCCTTGCTCATCTTGTCGGTCTCGAGACCTGTACCTTCCACAGGGGCAGGGGAGTCAACGGTACCGGTAGGAAGCATGGCTGTACGCATCACCACCCATTTTCCGGCAGGCACGTCCCAGGTGAGTGTGCCGTCTTCCGCCATGTCTGCCGAGATGTCCTTGATGTCAGCTGCAGCGATGCCGGCATACTCCGGCTGTTCGCGCCACATGTAGGCATCCCACATCGGATGAGGTGTCTGCCACATCTTCGCGAGAGACTTCTCCGGGTATCTTTCGACTGCAGGCTGGTCTGACAGGGTCACGCTTGCGACTACCCCCGGCTTGACCTTGAGGACAAACTCATCTGCTACCGTTTCCGGAATGGAGATGACAATCGGAGCGTATGGCTCGAAGCCTACATTAGTTGCATCATTGCTTCTGTCGATCATGAAATCCTGCACTAGCTTCAAGTCGCTGCCATCCTTGACATAGAGTGAGGCCTGGCCTGCTACCTTGTTCTCTACAGGCTTTACGATGAGAGACCTTACGACTGCGTCCCTGTCAGCCTTGAGTGTGACCGTCCCGTCCTCTGCTGTCTTTGACGTGAATATGTCCGAAGCCTCTGCAAGAGGATAGGCAAGGACTCTCACTGCCTGTGCGTCCTTTCCTACTTCAGGCAGTTTTCCGACGAACTTGGCCGGTCCGACAAGAGTGTCCTTGGCGTAGCCGAGGTATCTCATGGACTGGGATGGCTTTACCCAAGGACCACCGCTCTGGCTCCATCCTGGGCAGTTGAAGAGTCCGACTTCGATGTCGAGCTCTCCTGCCTTCTTGAACATCGTGTGGACAATCTTCCACCATTCGTCCGTGAACATTCTGACAGGTCCCTGTGGAATGCCCTGCCCTTCTCCGATGAAACCGATCTGAACCCTGTTGATTCCGACTTGCTTCATCGCTTCAAGATCCTTGATCACTCCATCCTCGGACATGTTGCCGGCAATCCAGTACCAGTAAACTGCAAGCTGCTGGCTCGCAGGGGTGTCCTTGAAATTCTTCTCAATCGTTGAGATGCTGTCCTGGGCAAAGGCACTGCCTCCCAGCAGCAGAATGATGGCTGCAAGCCATCTGAAATTCTTTCGCATGATTCTGTTCTGCAAGATTGTTTATTCCTTAAATATAATCAGTTGTTTCCGTTTTCTGAAATTTTCTTCGGGCATAGCCTCTATTCACCCGGAATCACGATTGAATAGGTATGGCCTGACTTGTTCACGAGCTTGTTGTCTCTCAGCCACAGGTTAGCCTCCTTCAGCTGCTTGTAGCTTACTCCATGGCTCAGGGCAAAATCGACCAGACTCGGTATGCTTCCGGATGTCGTTATCGTCTCCTTGACCGTGTGGCTCGGGTAGAGTTCGTCAGGTGCAAGGCAGAATCCGAATGCTTCAGGATTCTCGAAGAACATCTTGGCAACCAGGATCCGGTACATGTATCGAGACGTCTCTTCAACCATCCAAAGATCCATGGCATTCGTCTGCTTCTGGTCTTCCAGTTTCCTGGCTATTCCTCCCTGACCGCCATTGTAGCTTGCCGCTACCGTCATCCAGTTGCCGAATTTCGCGTAGGCCTTCTTGAGGAAAGAGCACGCTGCCTCAGTCTCCTTCTCGATGTTGTACCTTTCGTCCACCTCGTCGTCGATCACCAGACCGGCCTCTCTCCCGGAAGTCTTCATGAACTGCCAGAGACCTGCCGCCCCTGCGGGAGACAGAGCCTTCGGGTCAAGGTTGCTTTCTATCGCCATGAGGTACTTCAGGTCCTCCGGTATCCCGTTCAACTGAAGGATAGGGACCACCTGGTCGAAACAACGCCTGGCCCTTTTCAGCATCAGGATCGAATTGGTGTGTGAATATGTGAATGCGATGAGTTCGCGGTCCATCCTTTCATAGAAGTCGCTCCTGTCAAAACGTATGGTGTCTCCGGCGAATATCACCTTCTTTGGAACTCTTGGCACTGAAATGTGATGCTCCTCTGCCCTGTAGATCGACTGGGCCTGACACGTCAGCCCGCATGAAAACACGATGGCTCCAGCCATCAGAAGTCTTTTGCAAAAGTTCATTCAGAGAATTTTTTGTCTGAATACAAATATAATAATTTTCAAGAACAAGTCCATTTTGCTAATTTTGTCTTTCAATCATTACAGAAGACATCATGGCAAACATTGGAAATCCATTCACTGATCATGAAAAGAAGGCTGTTCTCTGCGGTTCGGGAGAACTTGGAAAGGAAGTAGCAATAGAACTGGAACGGTATGGCGTCCATGTAGTCGCCATTGACAAGTACGCCGGAGCTCCTGCCATGCAGATTGCCCAGTCCTCCCATGTCCTCTCCATGCTCGACGCCGATGCATTGGGCAAGGTCATCGAGGATGAGAAGCCGGATCTCATCATTCCGGAAGTCGAGGCGATAGCCACTCCCAAGCTGATCGAACTCGAGCAGAAAGGGTATCATGTCATTCCTACCGCCAAGGCGACCTATCTCACCATGAACAGAGAAGGAATCCGTCGTCTGGCTGCCGAAGAACTCGGTCTTCCTACTTCCCGGTATGAGTTCGCTGAGAATGAAGAGGAATTCGTTGCCGCTGTGAAGAAAATCGGATGCCCATGTGTCGTCAAGCCTGTCATGAGTTCATCAGGTCATGGACAGAGCGTCGTCCATGATGAAAGCGAGATTGACAGGGCGTGGAAGATTTCCCAGGAAGGCGGTCGTGCCGGTGGCGGCAAGGTAATCGTCGAGGGATTCGTCGATTTTGACTATGAAATCACGCTTCTCACCGTCAGACATTGTGGCGGAACCACTTTCCTCAAGCCTGTAGGCCATCATCAGGTCGATGGTGACTATCGTGAATCCTGGCAGCCTCAGGCGATGAGCGAAGCAGCCGAAAAGAAGGCGCAGGAGATTGCCGGAAAGATCACGGCTGCACTCGGCGGCTATGGAATCTTCGGCGTTGAACTCTTCGTGAAGGGAGAAGATGTCATCTTCAGCGAAGTTTCTCCGAGACCTCATGACACTGGAATGGTGACAATGATCTCGCAGGACATGTCTGAGTTCGCCCTCCATGCCCGCGCCGTGCTTGGACTTCCTGTCCCTGAAATCAGATTCTACGGTCCTTCCGCTTCCAAGGCAATCGTCGTTGAAGGGAACACTTCCGAGTATGAGTTCCTCGATGTCGAAAAGGTCCTTGAGGAGCCGGGTGTACAGGTCCGCTTCTTCGGGAAGCCTGAAATCAGGGGACACCGTCGCGTGGGAGTGATCCTCGCTACCGATGAAACAGTCGAGAAGGCTCTCCAGAAGGCTGAAAGGGCATATTCAAAGCTCAAGGTGAAAATCTGTCAGTGATGGCGCTTGTCCGTATCGAGTCCGGAGTTCCGATGGTCAGGGAATGGCAGCTTGCCGAACCTGTGGATTTCGAGATGAACTTCGGCGAGCATATCGCCATTGTAGGTCGCAATGGCGCCGGGAAGACGAAACTTGTCGATATGATCGTCGGACGCCACCCGGTGAAGAAAGGTACAATTGAATATTCATTTCCGTCGGCAACGCGGAAGTATGTGAGCGAGAATGTCCGCTACCTTGCCTTCAAGGATTGCTATGGCGGCGAGACCGACCAGAACTACTATCTCCAGCAACGCTGGAATTCCTGGGATGTGGAGGATGAGCGAATCCTCATGTCGAGCGGTGAGCTCAGGAAACACAGTCTTTCGAAGGTTCTGGATTGCGATCCTTGCCTTCTGATTCTCGACAATCCTTTCGTGGGTCTCGACGAACCTTCGCGTTCAGTCCTGAACCGGCAGCTGCAATCCGTCATTTCAAAAGGTACGACCAGCCTGATGCTTGTCCTGTCCCGCACAGACGAGATCCCGGATTACATCACTCATGTGGTTGAGGTGAAAGATGGCGTCGTGCTTCCAAAGGTGACTCTGGAGCAGTGGAGGGATGTACATCCTGCAACAGAATATTCAAAGGGAGAATTCCATTCGGTTCCTGTCACTGACAATACTTCGGACGAGATCGTACGGCTTGACAAGGTCTCTATCAGATATGGAGACAGGACCATCCTGAAGGACCTGGACTGGGTAGTCAGGAAAGGGGAGAGGTGGTCTCTCATGGGACCAAACGGATCAGGCAAGTCAACGCTCCTGGGACTTGTCTGTGCCGACAATCCGCAGAGCTATGCCTGCAACATCGAACTTTTCGGTCGGAAGAGAGGTACCGGCGAAAGCATCTGGGACATCAAGAAGCACATCGGCTATGTCAGCCCTGAACTTCATCGCAGTTGTCGCAGGGACATCTCGGCGGAAAGGATCGTTGCCAACGGACTGCGCGACTTCCATGGCCTTTTCACAAAGGCCAGTGATACGGAGATCGCGACAGCGAGGGAGTGCCTTGCACGGTTTGGAATCGCGGATCTTGCGGAACGTTCATTCCTCAACATGTCCAGCGGGGAGCAGCGACTGGTGCTTCTTGCAAGGGCTTTCATCAAGAATCCGGACCTTCTGATTCTTGATGAGCCGTTCCATGGTCTTGACGACATGAATGTCGAGATGGTCCGCTCTATAATAACGGACTACTGCAGCAATCCTGAGAACACTCTCATAATGGTGACTCACTATCCGGGGGAACTCCCACGGTGCATCGACCACAATCTTACCCTTCAGGTCAATCGCTAGAACCCGGAGTTCATTTTCCCTCCGTCATTGCCTCCAGCCGTGAAATCATCTTTTCTGTCATCACGGTTCCAAGAACCACTTTGCCCTTCTTGTCAATGATGTAGAGAGTCGGAATCCATTTCAGGTTGTAGAGCGGGGACACTTCCGTGTCTGACCATTTCTTCAATTCGGATCCCTGGAGATACTTCAGACCGAACTGGTCGATGGCGGCAGTCCATTTTTCCTTGTTGTCATCGAACGATACTCCGATGAAGACAACGCCTTTCTTGCTGAACCGTTCGTAGGCGGCTTCGACTGCCGGAAGTTCCCTTCTGCAGTCTCCACACCATGAAGCCCAGAAGTCAAGGACCACTGTCTTCCCTTTGAACTTGCTGAGTTTCAGGGTCTTTCCATCAGGGGCCGTTACCTGGAAATCAGGGGCTTTTGTACCCGGTTTCAGCAATTGTGTCGCATATGTGGCGTCAAGATCCTTCTCCTGTGCGCCGGCATCGAAGCCGGTCGCGATGCCGAGTCCGATGACTGCGGCGATGAATAAAAATACCTTCTTCATTGTCTGGATGTCAAAGCTGTCTGTTCTCATAGTCCTTGATCGCCTTCGGAATGATGCGTTCATAATTTTCACTTCCGAAAAGCGGAGATGTCACGATCATGTCGGCTGTCGTCCTGTCCGATGCAAATCCGATGTTGTAGAGGGAGGCAAGGCGGGTCAGCGCTGACACATCGTTCTGATGACCCTGGACGATAAGGTTGTCGCAGAAGAAGAACAGAATGTCGATCTTCCCTTCTGCGATCATCGCACCTATCTGCTGGTCTCCGCCAAGCGGGCCGCTTTTGAGACAGGTCACCTTGCCCTTCAGCGGATAGTCCATCCTGCAGATCTGGTGCTCTCCTTCATTCTTTATGGTCTTGATGCAGACTTCATTGATCAGTCTTCCGGTAGTTCCGGTTGCATACAGATTGTGCTCCTTGAGTTTGGCAGCATTGTAGCTGACCCATTCGATCAGTTCTTTCTTTCGCCCATCGTGGGCGACCAATGCAATGTTCAATTTCTTCATGATCGATTCTGTTTTTATGAAATTCTATTCTGATTCCGGCAGGTCCTCCACCTTGCATTCTGTGAACCTGTAGTCCGATATCGCTTTTTCCTTCGGCGCGCAGAAGTAGGTCATTTCCGCCTCAGTGCAGACTTCGCCATCCACGCGTATCTCTCCAGTGAGTATTGCAAAGCTTCTCTTGATTTCTGAAATCCTGCAGCGTACTTCAAGAGGTTTCCCCGTAGGGACGGTCTTGCGATACTTGAGGTTGAAGCGTGTAGTCACCCCGCATGTCTGCAGTTTCCTGCAGATCACCCATCCACCTGCTTCATCGATCAGGGTCGCCTGAATGCCTCCATGCAGGACATGTGACCAGCTTTCGAACTGTCGGGACGGTGTCCAGGTCGTCACTACATCGTCCCCGTCTTCGTAGAACTTGAGTCTGAGCCCGCCCTGATTGTTCGGAGAACATACGAAACAGTTGTAGTCTTCCGGTCCGTACCCCTCCCAGGGACTGATTATTCTTCTAAGATCCGGCATGATGTCTCTGTCTTTACTTGCGAGCCATTGACTGAACTTCCTTCATCACCCTGAAGAAGTTGCCGCTCCATATCTTCTGTATGTCCTCAGGACTGAGCCCTTTCTCGATGAGGCGCATCGTTATGTTGACGAGGTCATTGGATCCGTTGAGGCCTCTTGAACCGCTTCCGCCATCGAAGTCGGTGCCTATTCCGACATGGTCTATTCCTGCCACTTCAATGCAGTGCATCAGATGATCCACGAGAGTGTTGTCGATGGTTCCGCCCGTGCCTTCCGGCACCATGAAGCTGCTTACTGTGTAGATCTGGATGACACCTCCTTTCTGTGCCAGTGCGCGCAGCTGGTCATCGGTGAGGTTCCTGTTATGGTCATGTACTCCCTTTGCACCTGAATGGGTGCAGACAATAGGAGCCTTGCTGTACTTTATTGCATCCCAGAAGGTCGCTTCGTTGGCATGCGACAGGTCTATCATGATGCCGCAGTCATTAAGCTCGCGTACAACTTTCTTCCCGAATTTGGTAAGACCTTTCTCGGGCTCCTTGCTGTTTTCTGAAGATGTGTGGCAGATGGCGTTGTCTCCGGTGTGGCACAGGGTCATATAGACCATTCCCTTGTCCCTGTAGGATCTGATTTTCGAAAGATCGGTTCCGATGCCGTAGCCGTTCTCCACGCCGATGAAGATCGCCTTTTTCCCGAGGACCTTGAGCGCCTTGGCCTCATCTTCATTCCTTGCGATTCCGCAGTAGTCAGAGTATCTTGCCGCGTCAGCATTGATGTGGTCTATGATTCCTTCGCATCTTGCCATCGCATCTGCAGTGCTTTCCTCATCCAGGTCTCCCTGGGCGATCCATGAAATGAAGAACGATGCGTCAAGGTAGCCTTCCGTCATCTTAGGGAGGGAGACCTGGGTGCGCTGCCTCAGTCCTGCGTCACCGCCTCTCTTGTACTGGCAAGGCTGGTCATTGTGCGTGTCGATTGTGAATATCCTCTGCATCAGCATCTTGGCTTCCTTGTACAGGCGGGCTCTTGCAATGAATGATGCCATGTCGGGATAATCTTCATCAAGTCTCAACAGACCGGCATTGATCTCCTTGAGAAGGTCTGAGGAGCCCATTATGGGGACATTCCTGTCTATCATTGCCTTGAGAAGCAGAAGTCCCGGAGTCTCCGATGCCCCGTCTTCTCCGGCGGCTTCCGTGTCGGTCTGCTCCTTCAGAGCATCGGTGAACACGAAACCGTCTATTCCTGTCGCCGCCTCGCGCAGTCCATTGAAATCTGTCATCCCCGCAGGGATGGCAACTGGGATTCCGCCGTTCTTCACAATCTCTCCGAAAAGCTGCTCATCGACAGCGTCTTTCACCGGAACCGCTATGAGGGGAGTCTTCGGAAGGCCGGGCAGTGCAGCTGCATCCGCTGCAGTGAATTCATAGCTGACAGCTTCGGCATAACTGTTTGCCTGTGCATGGCAGATCTGCGGGATCACTGCTCCCAGCACTGCCAGGATTGTCTGAATCTTTTTCATATCTTGTTATGTCTTTCTTTGTTTCTTGAAAGTATCATGTTGCATACAACGGTGGTGAGCATCGTTCCGACTGCGATTCCGAAACTGATCTCCGCCGCCGTGAAGAAGTTGTCCATGAACTCGCCTTTGTAATGCTGTACCAGGCTTATCATCGAAAAGTACAGGCTCTTTCCAGGCACAAGTGGGAAAAGGGTCGGAATCATGAACACAGGCACTGGAGCCTTCATCCTGTGCGCGCACAGGTTGCAGTAGATGCCACCGATGAATGCGGCTGCCATGTTGCTTATGAGGTTGTTGCCATTGAATATTCTCAGACATGTCACCAGCACCATGGTGGTGATCGCTCCGCCGAGCATGGAGAGAACCACGTACCTGCCTTTGACATGGTACAGCACAGCAAATGCTGCCGTTCCTGCGGCACCTGATGCTATCGGTATGAGAAATTCACTGATCATAGCACCCACCTCCCGAACACCAGCATTGAGAGCCCCAGCCCCATGACTATCATCAGAGTCAGCAGAAGCGCATGGACGAGCTTGGCTGAACCGGCCAGGACATCGGCTTTGAGAAAGTCCTGCATAACATTGCCAAACTTTACTCCCGGAATCAGAAGCATCAGCACTCCGATGCAGACAAGGTCGACATTCTGGCCCAGTCCGGCAAGTACGAGAAGATTTGCTGTGATTCCTCCGATGAACGATTCCACAATCGTATGTACCAGCTCCGTGCTGTTTCTGACCGGATGGCGGTCGAGGAACATCACCGGAACAGCCGCGATGGCGGCGCAAAGTCCGTCCCGCAGGCTTCCTCCGAAGAAGATGCAGAAGGCAGAAGAGCCAAGAACAGCCGCAAGATAGTAGAACAGCGGCCGGTAGGGCTCGTAGGAATTGGCCTTGACAATCAGTTCTCCGGCCTCTTCGAATGTAATTTTCCTGTCGCAGAGAAGCCTTGAGACTTCATTCAGCTTCTCCAGTCTGGCCATGTTGTTGCCGTTGGACTTCACCCTGCGCATCTGAAAGCAGTACTCTCCGTTCTTCAGACGGACGGAAGCCTGCAGGAGAGATGCGATGCAGAAGACTTCCACATGATCGACATCAAGGATGTGGCAGATTCTTGTGACCGTGTCTTCCACTCTGGTTATGTCACCTCCATTGATGAGCATGTGCTCACCGATGTCCAGTGCAACTCTGACCATGTCGTCGGTTCTTGAATATTCAGGGCTCATCTCCCGGAAGACTTTTCAATGCTGCAAATATAGCAATTTGACCAAATAATCCTTATCTTGTGGTCACAAAACAGATTTCTTGTATGTTCAAAAGAATTTTCACGCTCCTTCTTGGAGCTTCAATCCTCGCTTCCTGCACCATCCGGCTCAAGGAGGTCACTCCGGCACAGGGAGAGTCAGTCAATCTCCTGGGAGATGAAATCAGGGAATGGCTGGATGACTATGTTCCCTGTGATTCCACGATTTCCGGCCATCTGGAGAACAGAAGCCGGATGAAGGACATGGAATTTTCATGGGCTGCAGTTCCCGGAGCGGAGAACTACGTGCTGACGCTCTCGAAGGACAGGAATTTTTCCGATCCGTTTTCCGTGGTCACCTCCGTTCCTGAGGCTTCTGTCCAGGGACTCATGACTGGGTGCACCTATTATTGGAAGGTCGGCATCTCCAAGGGCAAGCGTCTGCGCTGTTCTTCAGCCATGTCATTTGATGTCGAGGCGACTCCTAGAATCGTTACCATCGAAGGAGTGGACAACACCAGGGACATCGGCGGCTACGCATGTGACGGAGGCAGGATCCGTCAGGGAGTCCTCTTCCGCGGCGGAAGGATGAACAAGCCCGGAGAAACTTTGATAACTCCTGACGGAATCCGCTATTGTCTCGACGAACTGGGTATCGTGACTGATTTCGATCTCAGAAGCGGCAGCACTTCAGCTGATTCTGAGACTGGAGGCATCGCCGAATCTCCTCTCGGACCGACTGTAAGGTACGTCAACGTCAATGCTCCAGTCTATTCTCAGATGTTCTGGGACGAGTGGAAGGAGAAGGTGGTCGCTATGGTTTCGGCTCTTGCGGATCCGTCAGCCTATCCTGCATACATCCATTGCTCGCTTGGAAGGGACAGGACCGGTGTTGCATGCTGGATCATCGAGACACTCTGCGGCATCAGCGAGCGCGATGCGATCATCGACTATGAACTTTCGTTCTTCTCGGCTGTCGCTCAGCTTGACCCGACTCCGATCGGAATAATGCACCAGCAGATCGATCCTGTCGTCGAGACCATCAGGAACTATGTCCCGGGCGGCTCGCTCAAGGACAACCTTGCAAAGTATCTGGTCGATATCGGCGCAAAGGAGGAAGACATCGAGTCGATCCGTGAGATTTTCATCGAAAGACAATAGAAAACATATCATGTACAGAAGAGAATTCATAAAGAAGAGTGCAGTCCTGGCCGTCGCTGCGGCAGCTGCTCCTGAAGTCGCTGGGGCCAAGGTCCTGAAGGCTGATGAAAAGGATGAAGGACAAACCGCAGAAGGCAAGCTGATCGACACGGCTCCGGTCCTTCAGAACTATGCTTCCACCAGCATGGGAGTTGCATTCGGAGTCAGCGCAATGGCCAACGGGTATGTCGAATATTCAGAAAAGGAGGACTTCTCCGACGCAGTCAAGGTCATGGGTGGGGGCTTCAGGGTTACCGACATGAATCCGAATGTCATCCAGGTCCGTCTTACAGGCCTCAAGCCTGCCACGAAGTACTATTACAGGATCGGTGCGGACCGGATCAATTACGAGCATGGACACAGCATCCACATCATCGGAAGCGAGAAGGATCCCCGCACTTACACTTTCACCACTGCAGGAAGCGGTGCGGAGTCGCATTTCTGTGTCATCAACGACACTCATGGCATCTGGCCGGCTCTTGTCCCTGTCATCGACAAGGTTCATGAGATCAAGCCTTCCTGCGTGATCTGGAACGGTGATGTCTTTGGCGCATGCGAGACAATCGATGTCCAGAAGACAATGTTCCTGAATCCTCCTATCCCGAAGAGCGACTTCGCTGCTGACATCCCGTTCATGCTCTGCTGTGGCAACCACGATTCGCGTGGCCTTGCAAACAGGCATCTTGAAAGGGTCTGGATGTTCAGGCAGCCTGAGGAAAGGTCATCCAGGGACTGGGATCTGGGCCGCAATTTCGCTGTAAGGATGGGTGACATAGCCATGATAGGTCTTGACACGGCAGAGGACAAAGTCGATGAGAATCCTCGTTTCTGCGGGCTGTTCAACAGCGAGGCCTACCGCGAGGCACAGGTACTCTGGCTCAAGGATGCCTTGAAGAGAAAGGAGATTGCATCTGCTCCGTTCCTGGTTGCATTCTGCCATATTCCTATCTTCTCTTCCGATCCGACCCACAATCCTGGTGACATCCATCCTGACGACACGGACAGGAGCAAGTACACTGAGGATTTCGCTGTCTGGCAGAGAACATGCCATGACCTGTGGGCTCCACTTCTGGAGAAGGCTGGCTGCCAGCTGGTCATCTCGGGACACACTCACAAGTTCCGCTATGATGAGCCCGATTCTTCTCGCAAGTGGGGGCAGCTCGTCGGTGGCGGTCCCAATCTTGGCAGCGAAAAGGCATTCCCGACTGTCATCGAAGGCACCGTCGAAGGCAAGAAACTTAAGATAACCGTCCACAATGTGGACAAAGGTACGGTCCATGAAACATTGTACTTCAAGGCCCGCAAGTAAGAATCTAAATGAATTTTGTGAATATGAAGAAGATCTATGCTTCAATTGCAGCCATCCTGTGCGCTGCATCGCTTCTCAGCGCCCAGGACCAGCAGGTACGCGTATTCGCCCACAGGGGAGGCCGTGCCGAGTTTGAGGAGAATGTCCTCAAGACTTTTCAGGAGTGCAATGCCAAGGGAATGAACGGATTCGAGACTGATGTCCGCCTCACTGCCGACGGCGAGTTCGTCATCAGCCATGACGCCGACATGGGCAGAATGTACGACAGGCCCGGCATCATCGAGGAACTTACCTTGAAGGAACTCAAGACTTTCCACACCAAGGAAGGCAATCAGATCATGACGTTGGACGAACTTCTGGATTTTCTCAAGGACAAGAAAGGACTCTATGTCGAATTCGAGATGAAGACCTCAGACGAGAAGGCCTATCCGCTCGAGAAACTTGAAAAGTATTGTGACAGGCTCTACAAGACCGTCATGAAGGCAAAGCCTGCCGATGCCACATTCCTGCTTACTTCCTTCGATTACCGTGCAATCCGTTATCTCACTACGAATCATCCGGGAGAGGACTGCTTCATGCTGATCCATGGCGATCCAATCTCTGACAAGACGATAGCGCTTGCCCTTGCGATGAATGTCCATCGTCTGGCAGGTACAATCAACGGCACGAGCCGCGCGAAGGTAAAGGAAGCTCATGACAAGGGTCTGATCGTCAGCCTGTGGCCAGGTACATCTCCTGCCGATTTCATGCTTGGCGTCTCTCTCGGTGCCGACTACCTCTGCACTGATGTTCCTATGGCCATCATGGACTGGACCAAGAAGACTCCTTGGCTCAATGTCGTCTTCTAGGATCGGTCTCAGTATAAATCAGAATTTCAAAAAAGGCTGGCCGGAAAGTCAATTCGACTTTGAGGCCAGCTCTTTTTATTGTCTTCGAGCGTCGGCTGTCCTCTTTCGGAACCGCCTCGCTGCACCGCCGAATTTCATCTACAGATGGACAGGAGTCACGGCAATTCCGCTGAGTTCAGCATCGTCATCCGCACCGGTCAGAAGGCTGATTTCGATCGTGTGCCTTCCAGAATCCATGCTTACCCATCCGAGAGGATGCTGCGAGTAGATGCTCGATGCTGCGCAGCTGTGCTCGATTGCCTGTGTCCCATCGACTGTCACTCTCCATTCGTGCCTGTCAGCGGCACGGTACTCGAGATTGATGTCATACCAGCCTGATTCCATCACATCGACAGTCCAAACCACTTTGACTGATCTGTTGATCCTGGCGTTGGCCTTTGTCTTCCACTCACCGAAATTCTCCATCCATCCGACTCTTGCAACGGTCGCATTCTCGACATCTGCGCTTTCAATCGGAACAAGCGTGCTTCCGTGAGGATCCACTGTCGCTGTTCCATCCACCTTCAGTTCACCTTCCGGAGTGATCTCGATCACAGATCCGAATGCCTCTGGCGCCTTGTAAGGGATGTCTATGGTCAGCCATGATCCTGTCTTCTCTCCCTTGAGCTTGCTGCCTCCGTCGATGCAGATGCTCTTCACACCGCATTCCATCCCAGGTACGTAAAGCTTGCCGTCCTGTGGCCAGTTGAACACGGTCAGATAGATCTTTCCATCATTGACAACCGCGTCTCCCCAAGGAAAGGCATGTCCCCATGGAGAAGGATCTGCCTTGTAGATGGCTCTCGGATGTCTGTGTACCCATTCTCCAGCCTTGCGCAGGGCTCCTGCAGCCTCCGGAGCCACCTTGCCGGTGTGATCCGGACCGACATTCATCATGAATGTACCGCCTCGGGCTACAGTAGAGACAAGAGTCTTTATCACGTATTCAGGAGTCTTGAACCTATGGTCAGCCTTGGAAAAGCCCCAGCCTACCTGTGTCACGTCAATTCCCTCCCATCTGCCTGGGGTGTTGACGGCCGGAACTTCCATGTCGCCGAGTGTCTCGTAGTCGCCCATCCCGTTGCCGACGCGGCTTGAGATGAGCGCATTCGGCTGGTTCTTGCGGACAATCTTCACCAGCTCTTCTGAATATTCAGGACCCATTATGTCAGGCGTGTCGAACCAGATCAGCTCGATGTCTCCGTATTTTGTCGTGATTTCCTCGACCTGCGGAACGCATTTCGTCCTGAAATATTCATCAAATGAAACTGGATTTCCCTCTGAATCAGTCTGCGGACCATAGCCGCCGCCCGGTGCTGTCCAGTCCTGGAACTGAGAGTAGTAGAATCCGATTCCAAGACCGTTCCTGTGGCATGCGTCTGCAAGCTCGCCGATAAGGTCACGCCCGAAAGGTGTCGCCTTGGCGATTGTGAAGTCGCTCACTGCCGAGTCGAACATGGCGAATCCCTCATGGTGCTTGCTGGTGATCACTATGTACTTCATGCCGGCGTCCTTTGCCAGGGACACTATCTCATCCGCATTGAATTCGCTTGGATTGAACGCGGCTGCTTCGGCCATGTACTCCTCGACAGGAATTCCTGCCTGATTGCTGTTCATGAGCCATTCTGCATTGCCATAGTAGGCTTTGCCCTTCCATTCTCCCTCCATCTTCGAATAGAGCCCGAAATGGATGAACATTGCGTAGTTTCCGTCATCGAAGAGGACATCCTGGACTGACTTTCCTTCGTCTGCCGCAATCTTCTCCACCTCTTCCGGTGTCAGGGTAAGCGCTTTTTCTTG
>R14__coassemble_1020_pt1 | contig 15579 bp, 6 predicted proteins | sample R14__metabat2_high_PE_037 | metagenome-assembled genome bin R14
AAGGAATCCACTGATCCCGACCAGAAGGTGGAGTTCAGTGTGCCGTCTGCCATAACGCTTGCCTCCGATGCGACCACGATGGACTTCAAGGTGCTTTTCGGCAATGCCCCGAAGACATCGGACAAGATCGTGCTCGAAAATGTCTCCGGCTCCACCTTCGAATGCACAATAACTAATGTCACCACGTCAGCGTTCACGATCAGGCTCGCAGGCGGTGTTGTCTCCGACACCTACAAGGTCTATCTTTTACGCGATGGGAAGATGACTCTGATGGGCTCCATGAGCCTTGTCTTCGAGGACGGCGTCTCTCCGTCATCCGGATCCACGGTCTATGGCCTTGTCTCATGTGGCGGCAAGGGTATTCCTGATGTTACTGTGTCGGATGGGATTGAGGTCGCGAGGACCAATTCCGACGGAGTCTATCAACTGAAGTCCCAGAAGACCAACGGTTATGTCTTCGTGTCGGTTCCAAGCGGGTATGAAGTGTCAGTCGAAGGTGTCATGCCTCAATTCTTCAAGTACCTGCAGCAGGATGCCAAGGTCGCTGAAAGAATAGATTTCAATCTGTACTCATCCGGTGACCAGACCAACCACACTGTCTTTGTCCTCGGGGACATGCATCTTGCGAGAAGGACTGATGACCTGAGCCAGTTCGACACTTTCGTCTCCGATCTCAACGACATGGTCGGCAAGACATCCGGGAAGGTCTATGGCCTTGCTCTCGGAGACATGTCATGGGATCTCTACTGGAATTCCAACAACTACAACCTGAAGAACTATGTGGAGACATCCAAGGCCATCAAGAATCTTCCAATCTTCCACACCATCGGCAACCATGACCATTCGATGTTCTATGCCGGAGACTTCGAGACTGTAGTGCATGACTATATGAAGATCATAGGGCCGACAAACTATTCTTTCAACATCGGCAAGGTCCATTATGTCGTGCTGGACAACATTCTCTGCACCAACACCGGTGAGGGGACCAGCGCGAGCCGACAGTACAAGGTCACTCTTTCGGACGAGGCCCTTTCATGGCTCAAGAAGGATCTGACCTTTGTCTCGTCTTCCACTCCTGTCGTCGTCTCAATGCATGCTCCTCAGTTCACGGAAACCGGCTCGGACCGGATGACCAATGCTTCCGAACTGACCTCTGCGCTGAAGAAATTCTCGCTTGTCCACATATTCACAGGTCATACCCATGTCGTGTACAATGTAGACAAGCTTTCTTCGTCCAAGGTCTTCGAGCACAATGCGGGGGCTGTCTGCGCTACATGGTGGTGGACGGGGCACTACGATGGCATCCACATCTCCCAGGACGGATCTCCAGGAGGCTATACCATCCTGACCGTCAAAGGTGAGAGCTTCAGCTGGCAGTACAAGGCTACCGGTGCTCCCGTGGACTATCAGTTCCGTACCTATGACCGCAATGAGATCGCCCTTGGCGATTCCTTCATCCCTGATGCATCTGCCGCGAACAAGTCTGCTTTCTCATCGGAATGGTCATCTTCCAGCACTGCCAACGAGGTCTATTTCAACATCTGGAACTATGATCCTGACTGGAAGATTGAAGTGACCGAGGAAGGAGGAAAAACTCTCCAGTGGACTCAGGTCCAGATGAAGGATCCTCTGCACATCCTCACTTACAACGCCCATGTGTACAACAGCGCCAAGGATGCCTCTCCTTCATTTCCTACAGTCACCACCAGACACATCTTCAAGGTGACTGCCTCGTCAGCTGACTCGGACCTCACAATAAAGGTGACGGACCGGTTCGGAAATGTCTATACTGAAGACATGAAGCGCCCAAAGGCGTTCAATGTCAGCAACTATAAACTTTGATAACACAAACCAATTCACTAAGCGTATGAACCAATTGAAAGCTCTTGCTATGGTTCTTGTTCTGGGCTTCATGGCCACCCTTGGCCTGAATGCGCAGACGAGGCAGGTGTCAGGTACCGTGCTTGACACTCAGCAACTGCCTGTCGTGGGCGCCGCAGTCATGCATTCCGGCACGAACGGAAGTGTCACTGATGCGGACGGCAGGTTCTCCATCAATGTTCCTTCAGGTGATGTGACCCTCGAGGTGGGCTGCCTTGGGTATGAGACCCAGAAGATTGTGGTCCCTTCTTCACAGGCGGTCGTCAATATCATCCTGCAGGAAGACAACATGGTCCTTGACGAGACCGTCGTTGTAGGTTATGGCACCCAGAAGAAAGTCAATCTCACAGGTGCGATCACTACCGTTGCGGCAGATGACCTCAAGAACAGGACCACCCACAACCTTACCGACATGCTTCAGGGCTCTGTCCCTGGTCTCAACATCAGCACGTCTTCCGGAAATCCTGGAAGTGTGGGCTCGCTGAACATCCGTGGTATAACCTCCATCAACGGAGCCTCTCCTCTTGTCCTCATCGACGGGGCCGTGGGAGAACTTGACCGTGTCAATCCCAACGATGTGGAATCGATCTCCGTTATCAAGGATGCGGCTGCAGCCGCAGTCTATGGAGCGAGAGCAGCATATGGAGTTGTTCTCATCACTACCAAGGGCGGAAAGGAAACCGACGAACCAAAGGCGACCGTAAGGTATAATGGCCGCTTCGGTTGGGAAGAACCTACTACCAACACTGATTGGGAAGACAGAGGCTACTGGTCAGTCTATACCGTGGATACATTCTGGAAGTCATACAAGGGACAGCCATACACCGGCTACACTGAATATGACATGACCCAGCTCCTGGCCCGTGTCAATGACAAGACTGAGAACCCTGCCCGTCCATGGGTGGTCACCGACTACCGCAACGGCCGCAACCAGTGGGTCTATTACTGCAACACCGACTGGTGGCACGAGATGTTCGTGGACCAGCATCCTGTCCAACAGCACAACATCTCCGTCAGTGGAGGCAACAAAGCTGTGAAATACTATCTTTCAGGTGGCTATGACAATCAGACCGGTATCCTGAAGCAGTATCCTGATGTCTTCAGCAAGTACAACATCCGCTCGAAGGTTGACATCACGCTGAACAAGTACATGACCTTGTCCAACAACACGTCATTCTACATGTCAGACTATTCCTACATCGGAGTCGGAAGCGTGCAGAATGCACTCCAGTATGTTTCGAGGCATGCTCTGGCGTCTTTCCCTCTTAAAAACCCTGACGGAACATGGGTCTATGCAACTCCATTGATCACCGCAGGTTCCTACAATGTCGGCAATGGACGCCACATTGTCTTCGGAGACGGCTATGACAAGAATTCCACTAAGAAGAATGACTTTTCCACGACCTCAGAACTCAGGATCAAGCCTTTCAAAGGCTTCCAGATCGTGGCCAACTACACCTACCGTCTCTATCAGACCAGCACATCGCAGCGTCAGACGAACTTCACTTACAGGCAGTATCCAGACTCTGAACTCGAGTCCTATACCACAGGTGCTGGACTTGATCAGCTGGAAGAGGCTTCGACTACCTACAACTATCAGGCAGCCAATGTCTTCGGTACTTATGAGAATACATTTGCCGATGCTCACCATGTCACCCTCACCGCTGGATGGAACGTCGAGACTCAGAAATCCAAGAAGATCACTGCAACAGGTCAGAACCTTCTCAGCGAGACTCTCAACGATCTCGACCTTGTGGGTCCGGACGCTACCGGAGTCACCGTCATGACGGTAGGTGGCGGGCAGTCTGAATATGCTCTAATGGGTTTCTTCGGACGAGCCAATTATGACTTCAAGGGACGCTACCTCCTTGAGGCTTCAGGAAGGTATGACGGTACTTCACGATTCGCTGCAGGTCACAAATGGGGATTCTTCCCATCAGCGTCTGCCGGTTGGAGAGTCTCTGAGGAACCATGGTTCAATGGAGGTGTGAAGAAGACTCTCAACAATCTCAAGATCAGGGCTTCCCTTGGAACTCTCGGCAACCAGAATGTCAGCAACTTCGCCTATCTGCGCCAGATCACCATCAAAGATTTCGCAGGATATTCGTTCGGTGAGAGTTCCACGATGTCCAAGTATGCAACCATCGGCGCTCCGAAGGCAGGAGACCTGACATGGGAAACTTCCTATCAGTACAATCTTGGAATCGATGCCGGATTGCTGAACAACAGGCTCAACCTTACGGCTGAAGGGTACATCCGTGACACCAAGGACATGCTTACCGATGGCATGACTCTTCCTGCAGTCTATGGTGCGGATGCTCCTCAGTCCAATTCGGCTGACCTTCGTACGAAGGGATATGAACTTTCTCTTTCCTGGAGGGATGAGTTCCAGCTTTTCGGCAGACCATTCGGATATTCTCTCAAAGGTACTCTGAGTGATTATGCATCCTACATCACAAAGTACAGGAACAATGACAAGAACCTGTTGTCCGACTACTATGAAGGAATGCGCATCGGAGACATCTGGGGATTCGAGGTCGATGGCCTCTTTGCTTCCGATGAGGAAGCCAGGGACTACATCGCCAATGTCTGCAACCTCCAGTCCGGAGATGTCTGGTCAACCATAAGCAACCGTATGACCGGAGGCTTCCAGGCAGGTGACCTCAGATTCGTCGACCTGGACGGAGACGGTCTCCTCACATGGGGCGACCCTGACATGAAGGACGAGGATGGCAACACCGTGCCTACAAAGTCTCTTGACAATCATGGTGATCTGAAGATCCTCGGAAATTCGCTGGCCAGCCTTCAGTATGGTCTCACAGCTTCATTCGACTATCGTGGATTCGATTTCAGCATCTTCTTCCAGGGAACAGGAAACCACTACTGGTATCCTCATGGGTTCAACTATTCGTTCTGGGGCCCTTACGGCTACACCTATGCCACATTCATCCAGAAGGATTTCTATACCAACAAGGTATGGACCGAGGAGACTCCTGACAACTATTATCCAAAGGCCAGGTCATATTCATCCACCGGTGGTGAACTCTCCCTTGTCAACAGCCGCTACATCCAGAACATCAGGTATCTGCGTCTGAAGAACATAACCTTCGGCTACACTCTTCCTTCGAAGCTGACGAACAAGATCGCTCTTGAAAAAGTCAGAGTCTATTTCTCCGGTGAGAACCTCAATTACTGGTCTCCTCTTGCAAAGGCTACCACCTATCTCGATCCGGAGTCTGCCTACAACCGAAACAGCACTTCCGTAGCCCGTGCGGGCAGCAGCGGAGAATCCGACCACATGGCATATCCATGGCAGAAGAGCTACATGTTCGGAATTGACATCACATTCTAACAATGGAGGAGAAAAAAATGAAAAGACACATCATCATAGCAGCATCATTCATGCTCTTCGGTCTTGTCTCTTGTGACATTCTCGACACCGTGCCGAGTTCCACCCTGGCTCCGGAGAACTATTTCAAGACAGAGACTGACCTTCAGCTCTTCTCCAACACATTCTACAACAATCTTCTGGACAAGAGCCCGTATGACAACCAGTCTGACCATCAGACTGAAAATACACTCTCTGATGAGCTCTATGGCGGTACGATGAGAGTCATCCCATCCACCGGCGGCGGCTGGACCTTCACCGACCTTAGGAAGATGAACACTCTGCTAGGTCACATAGACCAGTGTGAGGATGCATCCGCTGTCGCTGAATATACCGGACTGACCAAGTTCTTCAGAGCCTATTTCTACTTCAGCAAGGTCGCTGCATTCGGCGATGTTCCATGGATCGATGAGGAACTCGCCTCGGACTCCGAGGCTCTCTACTATCCAAGGGACAGCCGTGAGACCATCCTGACCCACATGATAGAAGACATCGACGATGCGATTGCCAAGCTTCCTTCAGATGTCAGTGTCTATAGGGTCAACAAGTGGACAGCCCTGGCACTCAAGGCGCAGTTCTGTCTTTTTGAGGGAACATTCAGAAAGTATCATGCAAACGATGTTTTCGCTGTTTCAGGAGAAAAGAGCTACAAGTACTATCTGGAACTGGCTGCAGATGCTGCGAAGCAGGTAATCGATGGGGGAAAGTACTCTCTCGCTCCTGACTACCTCACTCTGTTCGCAGAGCCGGATGCTGACAAGAACGAGTTCATCCTTGCCATCAAGAATGACTTCAGCCTTGCGATATTCAACAGCAGCACCTACTACGCAATATCCCAGTCCGCCCCGGGACTTACCAAGAAGTTCGTGGATTCCTTCCTTATGAAAGACGGCACCCGTTTCACCGACAAGGAAGGATGGGCGTCGATGACATTCAAGGATGAGGTCGCCGACCGTGACCCTCGTCTGGCCATGATCATCAGGACTCCTGGCTACATCAGAATCGGTTCAACCACTGTCGAGGGTCCTGTACTCACCCAGTCCAATACCGGTTACCAGTTCGTGAAGTACGTGATGGACTGCACTCTTGAAGGAGTTGACCGCGTCACGAGGTCCTACAATGACATGCCTGTCTATCGTTATGCAGAGGTACTTCTCGAGTATGCTGAAGCCAAGGCTGAACTCGGCACACTCACACAGGAAGATGTGGACATCACTGTCAACCGTCTCAGGAACAGAGTCGGAATGACTCCAATGACCCTTGACGGTCTGACTGTCGACCCGTATCTTACTTCCAAGGAATTCGGGTACACCAATCCTATCCTCCTGAGCGATGCAAACTGTGCTCAGATCGTCGAAATCCGTCGTGAGAGAAGCATCGAGCTTGCCCTGGAAGGCAGACGGTGGAATGACCTCATGCGCTGGGCGGAAGGCAAGTGCATCGAACAGCCTATTTATGGAATGTATTTCCCGGAACCGGAATACAACTATGACAAGGATGGCAAGCACTATGAGTACGGTGAATATGACCTTGACGGTGACGGTGTCAAGGAATATTGCCTCTGGACAGGTACAAAGCCTTCTACTTCTGCCAAGTATGTCATTCAGATGGGTACTCTTGACGGAGTCATCCTCACTGAGGGCAACCATGGTTACCTTATCAAGCAGTCCGAGGCAGATGCTTCAAGCCCGACGGGCTTCAGGGAGTCTGAAAGATCCTTCAATGAGGCGAGGGACTATCTCTATCCTCTCCCTTCCACTGACCTAGGCCTCAATACCAACCTCAAACAGAACCCTGGCTGGTAATGGATCCATCTCAAATGAAATACACCATGAAACTTAAAAGAATATTCCTTCTCCCGGCAATAGCCGCCGTTGCAGTCTTCTCAGGCTGCAATGACCAGGGAACAAAAGCTTCCAACGCGATTCTCGTGGATGATTCTGCAATCGTGCTTCCGGCTGCGGAGACTGACAGGACCATCACCATCTACGCAGATGGTGAGTGGGTCGCTGATGTGACGGAGACCTGGATGAACATTTCCCCGAATAACGGAATCGGAACTGTGGAGGCCATACTTCATGCCGACTACAACTCGGCAGAGTCCATGAGGACCGGACAGGTCATCATAAAGGGCTCGGAGTCCATCAAGAACGTCACTATCGATGTCTCTCAGAAGGGAGACAGGTTCAAGAATGCAGGCGAGTACACAGTCTCGCAACTCTATGCCCTCGAATCCGGCACTCTCGCCAAGGTGCTGGAGTGCCAGGTGATGGCTCTTTCCAAGACCGGCTTTGTGGTCAGCGACGGTGAGAGCAGCATCTATGTCTCAGGCTATGACACTGCTATCCAGGTGGGCGACAAGGTCACTCTTACCGGTGACCTGGGCACCTCCAATGGTCTTGTATCCCTCGAACTTGAAGATGCCGTCATCGTCTCATCCGGCGAGGCTTCCTATCCTCAGGCCGAGGATATCACTGACGGAATTGCAGACTATGCTCCTGAAAATGTCGAGTATGTCACTTTCTCCGGATCATACTCCGGTGGCAAGTTCATCGTCAATGACAAAGAGACGTCGGCTCCTTCAAATCCTCTCGATTCGTTCGAGATCGACAACTACGAGCTTCACTATGTGACTGTCAATGGCTACTATGTCGGAACGTCCGACTCGAAGTCCATGTTTGTCATCACTTCGATTACGGATGATGGGCCTGTCGGCACCGTCTATCTCGGATTCGAGATAGAGACATCGGCATTCAAGTCAGGCAATCCTTCGTTCGGTACGACCTACCAGTTCGCAGCCAATGAAGGAGACGGCTACATCAAGTACGTTCCTTACGACCTTGCAAACACCAATGCCAACAACAAGTTTGCGATGGACATCTCCGGCAACGATCCTAGATGTACCGGTCCATGGCCGGAGGACTACTGGCTCTTCTATGGCGAGGCGCCTATCAAGTCGGGCTCGAAAGTCCAGATCAAGTTTGGCGCTCGCACTTCAGCCACAGGTCACAAGTACTGGATTCTCGAGTATCTTGACGGCAAGACTTGGAAGACGGCCGGAACTCCGCTTGTGTCTACTGACATGCCTGACGGACAGAATGTCACCTACACTCATGCGATGAATTCCGATGGCGCCACCAATGTCACCATCAATGAGACTGTAGTCTTCGAGAGAAATGTTGAACATGGACAGTTCCGCTTCCGCTGTGTCGCCAACTGGCAGGCCAACGGATCTGGTTCCCTTGCTGCAAGAAACGGAGGATCTGCCCGTCTTGCTGTCGCCAGTGCTGGAAACACTGCTCCTCAGCCTACCATCATCATTCTTGAGGAAGGTGACGGCTCTGCAGTCGATCCTGTCCCTGCCAACATCAATGTGTCAGTCAATCATCTTTCTTTCGACGGGACTCCTTCCGAGCCTAAGACGTTCACCGTCTCGGCTGACCAGGACTACACGATCACCTCGAACGTCTCCTGGCTTACGGTCGATGAGACTTCCGGCGCGGCCAATGAAGAAAAGACTGTCACCGTTACCTGTGCTCCAAGTGAACTTTCTGAACTTCGCGAGGGTGTCATAACCATCCTGGCCGGAGAGACCGAGTACGAGATCCCTGTCGTCCAGGGAGCCCTCGGGCAGAAACTCGATCCGTTCATCAGCGTCTCCACAGGAAACTTCATCTCGACATCCGCCGATGCTGCTGAACTCTCAGTCATGGTACAGGCCAATGTCGAGTTTGAAACCACCGTGGATTCCGATTGGCTGACATTCGCTCCAGTGGTTTCCTCAAGGGCTGCCGTAGAATGGACTCCATTCAGTGTCGAAGTTGCAGAGAACACCACCACCGAGGAACGTGTGGGACACATATTCTTTACCAACAAGACAGAAAATCTCCAGTCTGTCGTCACTGTGACACAGGCCGGCAGGCAGCTCATCAAGGACGAGATGCTGGCTCAGTGGTCATTCTCTGCTGAAAGAATGGTTTCAGACGGCTATGCGGACACATTTGGTACCACCGCCGGCAAGATTACCAGTGCAGCCGGTGACAACGGGCAGTACCTCAATGCCAATGAGGCTGGAACCGGAACAATCAAGTACATCCAGACAGACAAGACCTCCATCGATGTCGATGGCAAGAGCGCATACTTTACCGGAGCAACCGGCCAGCCTTACATGGTCGGAGCCTGGAAGGGTGACTGCTGGCTTGTCACTGCAACAAGGTCCGAGGTAATCCCGGCACTCTCCCGAATCAGATTCTATGCTCAGTTCAAGGCATCAGGAACAGGCCTCAAATACTGGATATTTGAATACCTTGACGGTGAGACATGGAAACCTGTCACTCCTCTTGAGAGCAAGGATGATTTCCAGTACAACATAGAACTCATGAACACAACGGCACTGGTCATCGACGAGACCATACAGACATCCGTTGCCATGAACACGATCCAGTTCAGACTCACTGCCGCATCGGTCGCGCAGGCTAGCGGCAAGGGTGACCTTGCAAAGCCTAACGGTGGAACCATCAGATTCGCCGGTGCTGCAGATGGCACCGCTCCGTTCATCCAGCTTCTGAATGTTCCGAAGTCCGAGACTGTCTATGAGGATGGCTTTGACTGGATCAAACCTTTCATCGAGGCTTACAATACTGCCAATCCATCCACACCTGTCGGAGACTTCGTTGGAACTCAGTATGCTGACTACAGCACTCAGAATGCAGCAAACGCTCCAAATGTGTATACAAAGCTTCCTGATGTAGCCGCTTTCGCAGCCGCAGTCGCTGAAAAAGGGTACGAGGACCTTTGCCCTTCCAATCAGGCCATCTATCTTCAAGACACTTATCTGAAGTTCGGCTTGACAAAGAAGCACACTGGCATCAGATTTTCTCCTTTGTCATCACTCACTGCCAAAACTGACGTCGATCTCAATTTCGACTGGTGCGCTCACTTCACAGGTTCCGGTGTGATTGACAAGGTGCACATCATGGCTGTGATTGAAGGCGACGGCTATTTCGCTGCAACTGGCACGAAGGAGAGTCCTGCTGTGGCGTCCACTCAGCAGGCAGGTGAACACTACTGGCAGAACGTGACTTTCTGCATCAAAGGCGCCACATCGTCTACAAAGATCATCATCTGCTCCAAAGAAGGCTATGAGGCTTCCAACTGGCAGACTTCATCCGGAGCATACCGCTATCATCTTGACAACATCAAGATCTTGAAGTAGCGGACATTTCCGGATTTCCCAAGAGAAGAGGATGACTGAAAAGCCGGGGCTTTGAGGTCATCCTCTTTCCATGTCCTGCAGCACCCTGCAGACTCCGGTACAGTCAGGATTCCATGCGGCAATCTGGATTCTGATTTTGGCATATTCCGAAATAAAGAGTATTTTTGAAACTATGGATGAGAAGAATTATGACAAATACCAGAAAGAGTTCTCTGAGGATGGTTTCTGGCTGAAGGTGAAGAAGGTCGCCCGCAAGGCCGGGGTCAAGGTAATCTACATGGCCCTCCTTCTTTACTATGTCATGCGCAATCCTGCTACTCCTTCTGCTGACAGAGCCAAGATTCTCGGTGCTCTGGGCTATTTCATACTGCCGATGGACCTCTTGCCTGACTTCATCCCTGTGGCAGGTTTTTCGGACGACATCGCTGCCCTGACCTGGGCTCTGTATTCAGTTGCCAAGAACATAACTCCTGAAACTAGGATAATGGCAAGGGAAAAACTCGGACAGTGGTTTCCTGACTATGACAGTCCTGACGGACAGGAAGTCCAGTAAGCATCATCGGACATCAAGCTGGTATGAAGCATTGCATCATCATAACAATTGCCATGTTTGCCATGCAGTGGCAGACGGCAGCGCAGGTGTACCATAACCCGACCGGCAAGGAATTTCCGATACTGGCATGGTACTCTGTCATCCCGTCTGAATGCAGCAGGGAACGGTTTGAAGAACTGCGGTCTGCCGGATTCAATCTTTCCACATCGGACTTCAAGAACATTGACCAGTTGAGAACCAGCATGAAGGCTTGCCGCGGGACAGGTGTACGGCAGATCGTGTCATGTCCCGAACTCGATGCCGATCCTTCTCTTGCCAGGGAGTTCAGACACAGTCCAGCGACTGCCGCTTATTTTCTCCGCGACGAGCCATCCGCTTCCGATTTTCCCGAACTTGCAAGACGTCGTGAAGGAATATTCAGAGCCGATCCCAGGCATCTTGTCTATCTCGATCTTTTCCCGACTTATGCTCCGCTGGATGCGCTGGGCACAAAGGATTACAGGGAATATGTCGAACGCTCTGCTGATGAGGTCGCCACAGGTTTCATCTCCTTTGACCACTATCCTGTGACGAAGGAAGGGCTCAGACCTGATTTCTATGAAAACCTTGAGATCGTTTCCGACGTTGCCCGCAGACGCGGTCAGCCGTTCTGGGCATTCGCTCTCGCTCTGGAGCATGGCGACTGGTATCCGCTCCCTACACGAGAAGCTCTGAGGTATCAGGTCTTCAGCAATCTGGCCTATGGAGCACAGGGCCTTGAGTACTTCACGTACTGGGGCGCTCTCGTCGGCTGGGATGGCAAGCGTACAGAAGTCTTTGACCTCATCTCGGAGGTGAACCATGAAGTCCAGGCTCTTGCCCCGTTCTTCCTCGGAGCAGGAATCGTCTCGGTCCGCCATACCGGAGAGAACATCCCTTGCGGCACGAAGAGGCTGGAAGAACTTCCGGCTCCTTTCTCAGACGTGTACTCCGATGGCGAAGGTCTTCTTGTCTCGCATTTCACAAACGGAGAATGGTCCTATCTGATGGCAGTCAACCGCTCCGTGTCGTCAAGACAGAAAGTCACTGTCCGGCACGGTCCCGGCGTGATGCGCATCATGCAGGACGGTACCTCCTGCGATGCCGACATCTATTCCTCATCCCTCACTGTCGATCCCGGCAGCTATCTTCTTTTCAGATGGAAAACAAATCTTTGAATATGAAAAAATATCTTCTTCCATTTCTGGCCTGTGCCATTCAGATCTTTTCCTCATGCGGAAAGGAAAGCGGCACGGATCTCGTCCAGTTGAAGGCTGACTTCGAAAATCCTCCGGCATCCTCACGTCCGGGTGTGTACTGGTATTTCATGGACGGCAATCTGTCAAGGGAAGGCATCACCAAGGATCTTGAGGCAATGAATGAACAAGGTATCGGCTATGTCGTGTTTCTCGAAGTTGGAGTCGGTGTCCCGAGAGGTCCTGTGGATTTCATGAGCGATGAGTGGATGGACATCTTCTGCCATGCCGTAAGGGAATGTGAAAGACTTGGCATTCAGATGACCCTCGGCATCGGTCCTGGCTGGACAGGCAGCGGCGGACCATGGGTCAGTGGGGAACAGAGCATGAAACATCTTGTCAGTTCGTCCACAAACGTTCAGGGCGGTTCGATGGTTTCTGTGCATCTGGATGTGCCTGCCGCCAATCCTCCATTCTTCGGCGAAGGGGCTTTCACTCCGCAGATGAAGAAGGAATGGGAAGACTATTATCAGGATGTGTGCGTCCTTGCATTTCCGACGCCGCAGGGTGATGAGAAGATCGATCTCACACAGGAGAAGGCTCTTTACATCCGTGCACCGTTCAGTTCCCAGCCTGGCGTGAAACAATACCTCGGACCATTGGATCCGTCAGAAGGACTTTCCACTGCATCGGCAGTCGATCCTTTGCAGATAATCGACATCTCTGCAGACATGGATGCTGACGGCAATCTCAAGTGGGATGCCCCTCAGGGAAATTGGACTGTCATGCGCTTCGGAAGCAGGAACAATGGTGCTGCAACCCGTCCTGCACCGCTCCCTGGTGTAGGAATGGAATGCGACAAGTTTGACAAGGCTGCCCTCATGGAGCATTTCTCTCACTTCACTGACAGACTTTATGAAGCCCTTGGAGACCGTCCGGAGACATTCGGAGGAATCAAGTACCTGCACATGGACAGCTGGGAGATGGGAGCTCAGAACTGGACTTCTTCGTTCCGCGAGGAATTCACGAAGAGAAGAGGCTATGACCCCAAGCCATACTATCCGGTCTATTCGGGAGTCATTGTCGGAGACCGCACCATCAGCGAGAGATTCCTTTTCGATGTGCGTCTGACGGCTCAGGAACTTACGCTTGAGAACCATGCCCTTGCAGTCAAGGAATATGCGCATGGACATGGGGCTCTCCTTTCGATCGAGCCATACGACATGAACCCTACGGCCGATCTGGAACTTGCAGTGTGCGCCGATGTACCGATGGCTGAATTCTGGAGCAGCGGCTTCGGCTACAACACTTCATTCGGCGCTGCCGAGGGCTCTTCCGCAGCCCACCTTGTCGGCAGCAATGTCGTTCCTGCAGAAGCATTCACATCATACCTCGATGGCTGGAGACAGTATCCCGGCCGTCTCAAGAATCAGGCTGACTGGGCATTCGGAGCGGGCATCAACAGACTGGTCTTCCACACTTTCCAGCATCAGTACCTTGCCGATACCCTCCGGCCTGGAATGACCATGGGCCCTTATGGCGTCCATTGGGACAGAAACCAGACATGGTGGCCGATGGCCAAGGGATTCCATACCTATGTCGCAAGGACACAGTATCTTCTCCAGAAAGGGAGAACTGTCGCCGACATCCTTTATCTTACCCCGGAGAGCGTGCCTCATGTCTTCAAGGCCCCGGAATCTGCCTATGACAATGCCGACACGGACAAACCTGACAGAAAGGCCTACAGCTTCGATGCCTGTCCTCCGAGCATGATCTACAAGGCTAAGGTCAAGGATGGCCGGATAGTATTCCCTTCCGGAGCAAGCTATGCTGTCCTTCTTCTTCCTGCCTGGCCGACAGCCAGCCCCGAGTGGCTTGAAAAGATATATTCACTCGTGAAGGATGGAGCCACGGTGGTCGGTCTGCCTCCTGTCTCGGCTCCAGGGCTTTCAGACTATCCGGCATGTGATGGAAAGGTCCGTTCGATTGCCGGCAGAATCTGGGGTGATGCTTCCGAGCCTGTGCGTAAGGTCGGCAAGGGCACGGTCGTTCTCCTGAACGGTCAGACCGACAACCTCTACCAGCCTTATCCTGAGACAGCTCAGCTACTTTCTTCAATGGGAGTCGCACCTGACATGACCTCTTCGACGGGAACCATCCGCTACACCCACAGGACATGCGGCGATGCCGAACTTTATTTCGTTGCCAGCAGAGAAGCCTGCGACACGGTCTCCACATGCACCTTCCGCGTCTCCGGAATGAAACCGGAACTGTGGGATCCGATGTCGGGAAAGACTTTCTCTGTCTCTGAATATGATGACAATGGCACAAGTACCTCCCTTGACATCCGTTTCGGTGCCTTCCAGTCATTCTTCGTGGTCTTTACACCGGAAGGAACCGGCGCCGGGGAATCTTATGACAGCACTCTCTGCCTCGAGGAGAAGGCGACTGTCCGGGGACCATGGAATGTCACCTTCGACCCGGAATGGGGGCGTGACGACGTGCTCGTCATGGAAGAACTTTCCGACTGGAGGGAATCGACCGATCCACTCGTGAAATACTATTCAGGAACGGCTGTGTATGAGTCATCGTTCAATCTGGAGGAAGTTCCTGATTCTCCGGTCATCTCTCTTGGCAATGTGGCCGTGATGGCCCATGTATGGCTGAATGGCAATGACCTTGGAATCACATGGGTCGCACCTTGGGAACTCGATGCCGGGAATGCTCTCAAGCAGGGAGAGAACACCCTGAGGATCGAGGTCGTCAACCTCTGGCAGAACCGTCTCATCGGAGATCTCAGAGGCGAACCGGGAAAACACCGTACCTACACCACATGGTCTCACTACACGTCTGAGGATCCTCTTCTGGAATCCGGTCTCCTTGGACCGGTATGCATTCTTGGAAGATAACCTTTGCTCCTGTGTGACATGACAGCACTTGAGGTATTGAAGGAATATTGGGGCTATGATGGCTTCCGTCCTATGCAGGAGGAGATCATCAATGCTGCCATCGAAGGGAAGGATGTGCTTGCAATCATGCCGACAGGAGGAGGCAAGTCTGTCTGCTTCCAGGTTCCGGGCCTGATGGCGACCGGGCTTACCATTGTCGTCACTCCGCTCATAGCGCTGATGAAGGACCAGGTCCAGAACCTATGTGAGAGGGGAGTGAAGGCTGTGGCAATCCATGCCGGAATGTCCCGTCATGAAGTCGATCTGGCCTTGAATCATGCAGCGTATGGCGACGTGAAGTTCCTGTACCTTTCCCCGGAACGTCTCGGGACCATGCTCTTCAAGTCATACATCGATGTGCTGATTGTCAGCTATATAGT
>R14__coassemble_1043_pt1 | contig 15310 bp, 8 predicted proteins | sample R14__metabat2_high_PE_037 | metagenome-assembled genome bin R14
CTTGGTTTTGTCATGGCTTCAAAGGGCTATCCGGGATCTTATGAGAAAGGCCATGTAATCACCGGTGTTGAAGATGCCCTGCAGGATCCTTCTGTCAGAGTCTACCAGATGGGCACCAAGACTGCTGTTTCCGATGGAGCAAGGCAGACTCTTGTCACTTCCGGTGGACGTGTGCTGATGGTGGTAGCTTCAGGAAAGACTGCCCTGGAGGCTCGTGACAAGGCATTGACTGCCGTAGGGAAGATAAAGTGTGACAATCTCTTCCATCGTACCGACATCGGACATTGGATTTTCTAAACGAAACACGAAAATGATCATCAGTGGAAAAGATCTTGCGGCAAGACTCAAGGCCGGCATGGCCGAGCAGGTCGCCACTTTCACAGGCAGGTTCGGCCGTGTCCCTCATCTGACTGTGATTCTGGTCGGGGAGGATCCCGCAAGCCAGACATATGTGAAGAACAAGGCGAAGGCATGTGATGTGGTGGGCATCAGCAACACAACCATCAGAATGCCTGCCGAGACATCTGAGAAGGAACTGCTGGACACCATCGCCAAGCTGAATGCCGATGACTCCGTCGATGGAATCCTTGTCCAGCTTCCTGTTCCGAAACACATCAGTGAGCCGAAGGTCATCGAGGCCATCGCCAAGGAAAAGGATGTCGATGGATTCCACCCTCTCAACACTGCTGCTCTCTGGCAGAAGAGGCCAAACAATTCATGTGTGGTTCCGTGCACTCCGGAGGGATGCATGCGCCTTCTGGATGAGGCAGGATGTGAAATCGCAGGAAAGAATGCCGTTGTTCTCGGCCGCAGTCAGATCGTGGGACTTCCTGTCGCCAAGCTTCTGCTTGACAGGAATGCCACCGTCACCATCTGCCATTCCAGGACACAGAACCTGGCTGAGATCACTCGCCGTGCAGACATACTCATCGTTGCCATCGGTCGCGCCAGATTCCTGACCGGGGACATGGTCAAAGAAGGTGCTGCAGTCATTGATGTCGGCATGGATCGTGATGAAAACGGAGCTCTCTGCGGAGATGTCGATTTCGCATCTGTGGAGCCGAAGGCATCTGTCATCACTCCTGTTCCCGGTGGAGTGGGACCGATGACCATCTGCTGTCTGATGGAGAACACCATCAAGTGCTTCCTCAACAAGATGGAAAATGCCTAAGAGCAACATACAGTCAATTTCTGAGGCCACGGGATACTCGATTTCGACAGTGTCCCGCGTGCTTTCCGGGAAAGCCGTCAAGTCTCGTATCAGCCGAAAGGCTGTCGAACTGATAACAGCCGAGGCCAGACGTGTCGATTACACTCCGAACATGCTGGCTCAAGGGCTCAGGATCAAGAAGACCTTTACCGTGGGGCTGATTGTGCCCGGCATCGACAATCCTTTCTTCGCAACCATGGCGAGCAATGTGATCGGCAACCTCATGAAGGCCGGCTATCAGACACTTCTTGTTGACTCGAGGGACAGCAAGGAGGACTTCATCAATGGACTCAAGATGTTCATGTCCAGGAATGTGGACGGGATGATTGTAGTGCCTGTCGGTACGGATCCATCCTATCTTGAGAATATTGCCAGCTCCATTCCTGTCGTTCTGATTGACCGTTATTATGAGAATACGACACTCCCTTATGTCTGCACGGACAACTATGAGGGTGGTTTCATGGCTACTGAGCATCTGATCTCCAGGGGCTACAGGCGTCTGCTCTCAATCCAGGGTGTGAATGACTCCATGCCGTCGAGGGAACGCCTTCGTGGTTTCAAGGCGGCGATAGATTCGCATTCGGAACTTGCCATCGAGTATGAAGTCGTGGGCGACGCATTCTCCGTCGAAAACGGTTACACTCAGGTCAAGGAAATGTTCAAGGACGGAGCAAGACGGTTTGATGCTGTCTTTGCATATTCTTCAACCATCCTTCTGGGTGCTTTCAGGGCTTTCCATGAACTTGGAATCAAGGTGCCGGACGATGTCGGAATCATATCCTATGACAATGCGGGCTTTCTTGACTTCCTGAACCCTTCGATCACCAGAATTGAACAGCCTTTGGTCGAAATAGGCAACCTGGCATCGGACATGTTGCTGGACCTCATCAGCAAAGGACCTGCTGAAATCAAGCTGCAGCGTTTCCTCAGACCTGTGCTGACATCACGGGAAAGCTGCTGAAAAAGATAATCTTACAATCATGAATGTCATGCGTAGCACATTGTGCACTTTCATGCTTGCCCTCATGGCAATCACCACTTCGGTTTCTGCAAAGACAGCCACATTGCTGGACCTCAGACTTGACAAGGATGGAGAGGTTCCGTTCCTGCTGTTGAACGATGCGGGTGAATATTCAGAAAAGGGACTTGCGCTCAAGCCATCCGGAAAGCTGGTCCGTCTTGACAAGTACTATGCTCTTGCTGAAAGGAAAGTGTGCTACAAGGTCACTCCATCGGCGGATGCAGTTCTCCGTTTCCGGAGCAGCGAAGGAGACTTCACTGCTGAAGTCGATGTCCCTGCAGGCAAGATCCGCATCAAGACGAATCCTGTCATGGAAGAGGAGGCTTCCTTCATCAAGGGCGGTTCTCCGATGACTGTTGAGATTTCACACATCTACAACAAGGCTGTAGTCACTGTACGGCAGGGCCGCAGGTCAGCCACCTTGACAGCCGTCAATGATGGCAAGGGAGGTTACAAGGCCGGTGCCCTTCAGGAAGGATTCTCCGTCGGTATGCAGTGGGACCGCTATTGCTTCGGTCTTGCCAGCGGGTCCTCCGCTCTTGTCAGCAGAATCAAAGTCCTTGCTTTGAAAAAGAAGGTTCGACTTCTGATCTATGGTGATTCAATCACCCAGCCGGAAGGCTATTTCCCTGCAGCCAGATTCCCGGAGGCATGGACTCAGCGAATCATCGCACATCTGGGTGGAAATGCAATGTCCAGCGGCCGTGGCGGCGGCAGGATCAATGATGTGCTGGAGTACATCAAGAATGAGCTCCCTTACATCAAGACTGAATATGTCATGGTCACCATCGGCACCAATGGCGGCAACACGGAAGAGAATCTTTCCGAACTTGTCGAGTACATTCAGTCTCAGGGTTGCAAGGTCATCCTCAACAACATCCCTTGCAATGAAAGTGGAACTCAGGTTCCAAACAATGAACTTATCTCCAAGGTAAGGGAGAAGTATGGCATCAAGGGTTGCATGTTCGACCTTGCGACTTCTCTTGCCGGAGACGGAAAGGAAGTGGACAAGGAACAGATGTTCTTCGAAGACCTTTGGGAGGAGTACAAATGGCTGGTCTATCATCATCCCAACTGGATCGGTGGGCAGAACATGTTCGAGAGAACCCTTGTCGATATTCCTGAAATCTACAGATAACGGTAAAATTTGATAACCTTTCAGAAGATGAAAAGATTGCTTATCACGCTCGCGACTGCACTGATTGTCGCCTTTCCTGTCCTAAGTCAGGAAAATGTCCCTGGAAAGAAGTATGTCGGAATCTTCTATTTCGTCTGGCTTGGCCAGCATCCGGCCCAGCAGGACGGTATCTATGACATCACCAAGCTGCTCAAAGAGTCTCCGGACGATCTTTGGAATGTGGAAGGTACTCCCAAAAGCCCTGCGCAGAAGTATCACTTCTGGGGTGAACCTCTCTATGGTTACTATGACAGCAGCGATCCGTGGGTCGTGACTCGTCATGTGGAGCTTCTGATGAATGCCGGGATTGACTATCTCATGATGGACACGACCAATGCAGTCTGGTATCCGGAATCGATAGGTGCTCTCCTGGATGCTCTCAAGAAGTTCGCAGATCAGGGCTTCGATGTGCCTAAGGTTGCATTTTTTACAAATACGATGTCGGGCTACACCGTTCAGAACATCTATGACACCTTCTTCAAGTCAGGAAAGTGGGACGGCCTCTTCTTCTGTCCGAACGGGAAGCCTCTAGTAATCGGTCTGACTGAGAAGAACAAGTCCAGCGACCAGCCCAAGGACGGCTTCGTCTCTCAGGAACTGCAGGACTTCTTTGACGTCCATGAATCGCAGTGGCCGAATGCACCTCTGGACCATGACGCCTATCCATGGATGAGTTGGGATTATCCTCAGCACATCCACAATGGCGGTGTAATCTCTGTTTCTGTCTCACAGCATTCTGTAAAGACCGTTTCCTTCTCAGACACCCTTGGTTGCCAGGGCAGGGGATACGATCCGATTCTGAAGGAAAACATCCATGCTGAGAAGAGAAGCGGACACAATTTCCAGAGCCAGTGGAACACTGCGCTTCAGAACAAGGACAAGGTGAACAATGTCTTCGTCACCGGATGGAATGAATGGATTGCATTGAAGCTTCGTTCCAGAGACAAGACTGTGTTTGTCGATCTTTTCAATGAGGAATTCTCCCGTGACGCAGAGATGATGAAGGGAGGTTATGGTGACAACTTCTACATGCTCCTTGCTGAGAATGTCTGCAAGTTCAAGGGTGACTGTGGCATCGCGGCAGAGCATGGCAATGTCTATCGTGACCCTGAAGGAGATGCCATGATCCGTGACTACAAGAATTTCGACGGATCGGCCAGATATCAGGACAACAGTGCCAGAAATGATATTGTCGAAGTCAGTGTCTCGGACGATGCCACATCCATCATCTTTACAGTAAAGACGGCATCGGATGTCATTCCTTATGCACAAGGAGACAAGAACTGGATGAATATTCTTATAAAGACCTCTGATTCCAGAGACAGGGCTTTTGAATATGACTATTTAATCAACCGCTATCCTACCGTGAACGGCGTCACTACGGTTGAAAGAATCGCTCCTGATGGATGCAAGACCATTTCAGGCAAGGCAGACTATTCTGTGTCCGGGAATATTCTTAAGGTGACCGTTCCGCTTTCTTCCCTTGGGTTGGAAAAAGGCAATGTCCACTTCCAGTTCAAGGTCGCCGACAATGTCACTCATCCGGATGACATCATGGACTACTACATCAGTGGCGACAGCGCGCCTCTCGGTCGCATGAGCTTCAGCTACTGATTGCTTTTCTTACCTGGATAAGAGAGAGGACGACTGAAAACAAGTTTTAGCCGTCCTCTCTTATGCTGTCGCAACCTCCTGCACCTCCTTTCAGGAGGACTGAAGGGCTACGCCCCTCAGACACCCCGTGTCGCTGACGCTCCGGAAGTCACTTTATAGTCAGCCTCCTGGTTTATTATGAAAGATGAGGTCTATTTCTTTACTCCGTTTTCTTTTTCATATTCCACTCTGAGCGAGTCTGTGATGTGCCTCATCCATGCCTCCCTTTCTTCCGGAGTGTATTTTTTCGCAGCTTTGCTTTTCTCGACTTGTGCGGACTGTTGATGTTCTTTTATGGCCAGATGTACTCTTTTAAGGGAGTCCCACTGTTCTTTGGTCATATTTTCCCTAGCCTGAATCTTATTCAGAATTTCTTTATTTTGTCTTTCGACAATAGTGCTTTTATTTTTTTTCGCATTCCAGTCAGTGTAGAATGCATAATCTTCCCAAAACTTGATCCTTTCTTCCCTGACGTTGTTCATGTCAGGAAAGGATATTTCAATATGGTATTTTGAAAACAGTGTGTCGATCCTAGCCTGCAATTCTTCTGCAGGGACAATCCTTTCGGCTTCTTTTTCCTGAGCCGCCATTATGCCATTCAATAATGGCAGTATAACCAAAATGACTAAGATTTTTTTCATTGCAAATTGATATTCGTCAATCCCGTTTCACTTCATATTTGTAAATCAAAGCACTTCTTTCGGATACTGCGAAACTGACATAGATTTCTCCATCGCATCCGCAGATTCCTTCCGGCTCATAGCGGCATGTGGTGCTGTTCAAAGGATAGTTCCATTGTTTTCCTTTCTTGTAGTCGTGAATCGTAAGATAGGTCGACTGATCCGTGAATCCGCATGGGAAGTAGTGCAGTCCGTTGTACTCGCATGCTCCCTGGTGTGTCTCCGGGAGGTTCATGTATCCTACCGTACATCCGGTTTCATTCGCTGAGAATTCCTTGTTGCGGACGGCCTTGTTCGGAATGTTGTAGCGTCTTACGACATTGTCCCAATGCATGTACAGTTTCTTTTCAGTGGCATCGATGTACCAGCCGTTCCCTCCCGTTGAAGTTCCGTTCTTTTCTTTCAGCGTGAATCTCTGCACTTCATCGGCATGGTCAAGGTAGGTGTCATAGACAAAGCATTCGCCTGTCACTGAGCAGTCTGACACGTAAATCATAGGGAAGATTGATTTATCTGAATATTTTTCAAGCCCCACGGAGGCATTGTTGCAGTGTGATGTGTTGTCCGGCAGCATGTAGGTCGAGACGTATTTCATGTTCTTCCTGTCAAAGATCACCAACTGTCCTCCGTCATGATAGACAAGGATGTAGTCTCCCCAGACAACAAGTCCCTGGACCCAGCCGGAAACCTGTACTGATTCAGGAGTGAGCTTCTCGGTGTCCATGACGAAAGTGTTTGTCAACTTGAGATCGTTTAGTTTTTCCAGATCGCTGGCTTTTACTTCCGTGTTGAAATTTTTCTTGTTTACGGAGCATCCTGTAATGCATAGTGCGGCAATTAATGCAGCAAGGAATGTTATTTGTCTCTTTTTCATTTTTCTTTCAAAGTCGTTAACATGTAATACAATATTACTAAAATATAGCCATAAAAAAGAAAAAGGCTGATCCCAAAGTTTGCTAGGAGAGTCAGCGATTCGGGGTCCCTGAGGTGCGTAGCCCTTCAGTCCTCCTGAAAGGAGGTGCATGAGGTTGAGAAAAAAGTAAGATGCCGACCCCAAATGGGTCGGCATCTTACTCTGATATTCATGAATGGGCTTTAAAGCTCGCTCATTTCCTGTTCGTATTCGTTCTTTGCACCGACGATGATGTCCTGGAACTCCTTCTGACCGGTTCCGGCCGGGATGAGGTGTCCGCTGATGACATTCTCCTTCAGTCCTTCGAGGTAGTCAACTCGACCTCTGATAGCTGCTTCGGAAAGTACCTTGGTAGTCTCCTGGAATGATGCAGCCGAGATGAATGAATTGGTTCTCAAAGCGGCTCTTGTAATACCCTGAAGGATAAGCTTTGCTGTTGCAGGACATGCTTCCCTGGTCACCATCATCTTCAATCCCTGTCTTTCGAGGGATGAATTCTCATTCCTCATTTCACGGGCGTTTACAATGTCTCCCTGGGAGTATCTTGGAGAATCACCTGGGTCAAGGACATAATACTTTCCGAAGATTGCATCGTTCGCGTCCATGAATTCCCACTTGTCCACTAGCTGCTCCTGTAGGAAGTCTGTGTCTCCAGGATTGGTGATCTGTACCTTGCGCATCATCTGACGTACGATGATCTCGAAGTGCTTGTCGTTGATCTTCACACCCTGCAGACGATAGACAGCCTGTACCTCGTTGACGATGTAGTCCTGAGACTTGACCGGACCGAGGATGTTGAGGATGTCGGTAGGGGAGATTCCGCCATCAGAAAGCCTGGTACCGGCCTTCACATAGTCGTTCTCCTGTACAAGAATCTGCTTGGTGAGAGGTACAAGATAGTGCTTCTCTTCACCGGACTTGTTCTTGACGATGATCTCACGGTTTCCTCTCTTGACCTTGCCCATGAGGACCTCACCGTTGATTTCGGAGAGGATTGCAGGTGAAGAAGGAGTCCTGGCTTCAAAGAGTTCCGTGACTCTTGGAAGACCTCCGGTGATATCGCTTGATTTACCGATTGCACGAGGTATCTTGATGATCACATCACCGACATTGACCTTGTCTCCGTCATTTGCGATAAGGTGGGCACCGACAGGAAGGTTGTACTGCCTGATCATGTCTCCATTCTCATCGACAATGAGTATTGACGGGTTCTTGGTCTTGTCTCTGGCTTCAATGATCACCTTGTCCTTGTTGACAGCGAACTCATCGGCTGCTTCCTCCCGGTAAGTCACGCCTTCGATAAGGCTGTCAAACTTGATCGTACCTGCGGTCTCGACGATTGTCAGAGCATTGTAAGGATCCCATTCGCAGAGAAGGTCTCCCTTGCTGATCCTGTCACCATCCTTGAAGTAGAGTTTCGATCCGTAAGGAACATCATAGTGAGAATAGGTTATGCCTGTGTTCTCGTCGATGATGCTGACTTCTGTCATTCGGCTGACTACGATTTCCTGTGCAGTTCCGTCTTCTTCAATCTTCTGAATGGTTCTCAGTTCTTCAAAGACGAGCTTGCCATCGTACTTGGCCTCGATTGATGAATCTGCAGCTGTGCTTGATGCCGTACCACCGACGTGGAAGGTACGGAGCGTAAGCTGTGTACCAGGTTCACCGATGGACTGTGCAGCGATGACTCCGACGACTTCACCCTTTTCGACCATCCTGCTTGTTGCAAGATTGCGTCCGTAGCATTTTGCACAGACACCCTTGCGTGACTCACAGGTGAGGACGGAACGGATTTCGACCTGTTCGATAGGAAGATGGTCAATCAGGTCGGCGGTAGCCTCTCTGATTTCCTCACCTGCCTTGATGATCAGTTCACCGGTAAGAGGATTGAATATGTCGTGTACTGAAGTCCTTCCGAGGATTCGCTCGCCAAGAGATTCGACGATCTCGTCCTTGTTCTTGATCGCTGTTGCGATGAGTCCCCTGAGCGTTCCGCAGTCTTCTTCGTTGATGATCACGTCATGCGAGACATCCACAAGCCTGCGGGTCAGGTAACCTGCATCAGCGGTCTTGAGCGCTGTATCGGCAAGTCCCTTTCGAGCACCGTGCGTGGAGATGAAGTACTCGAGCACTGTCATTCCTTCCTTAAGGTTGGAGATGATAGGGTTCTCGATGATTTCAGCTCCGGATGCACCTGACTTCTGAGGCTTTGCCATAAGTCCTCGCATTCCGCAGAGCTGCTTGATCTGCTGGGTTGAACCACGGGCTCCTGAATCTAGCATCATATAGACAGGGTTGAATCCCTGCTGGTCTGCTGAAATCTGGTCTGTGACAATTCCGGTGAGCTTGTTGTCGATCGATGTCCAGAGGTCGATGACCTTGTTGTATCGCTCGTTGTTTGTGATGAAGCCCATCGCGTAGTTGTTCTTGACGTCCTCGACCTGTCTGTATCCCTGGTTGATGAGTTCTTCCTTTTCTGCAGGAATGATCACATCTCCGAGGTTGAAGGAGATTCCGGCCCTGAATGCCTGATAGTAACCGAGGTTCTTGATATCATCAAGGAACTGTGCTGTTCTTGTGACTCCGGTGTATTTGATGACATTCGTGATGATCTTTCTGAGAGCCTTCTTTCCGAGGACTTCATTGACATACGGAACCTCTTCCGGGACATATTGGTTGACCATTATGCGCCCTGCGGTGGTTTCGACGATGTGTACACCCTTTGAAGGGTCCTGCTTGTCCACAGGGAGACGTACGCCGACCTTTGCATGCATGTCAAGCGCTTTCTCGTTGTAGGCTATGATGACCTCTTCAGGTCCGTAGAATGTCATTCCTTCACCCTTTGCTCCCGGTCTGATCTTCGTGATGTAGTAGAGACCGAGCACCATGTCCTGTGATGGCACGGTGATAGGGCTTCCGTTTGCCGGGTTGAGAATGTTGTGCGAGCCGAGCATGAGAAGCTGTGCTTCCATGATTGCCGCATTGCCAAGAGGAAGATGGACTGCCATCTGGTCACCATCGAAGTCGGCGTTGAATGCGGTACATGCGAGTGGGTGCAGCTGGATGGCCTTTCCTTCAATCATCCTAGGCTGGAAAGCCTGGATACCAAGTCTGTGCAGGGTAGGTGCACGGTTCAGAAGAACCGGGTGACCCTTCATGACATTTTCGAGAATGTCCCAGATCACAGCATCTTTCCTGTCGACTATCTTCTTTGCTGACTTTACTGTCTTTACGATTCCTCTTTCGATGAGCTTGCGGATGATGAACGGCTTGTATAGCTCAGCTGCCATGAACTTAGGCAGACCGCACTCATGCATGTTCAGTTCCGGTCCGACGACGATGACGGAACGTGCTGAATAGTCCACACGCTTACCGAGAAGGTTCTGACGGAATCTTCCCTGCTTTCCTTTGAGCGAATCGGAGAGTGACTTGAGCGCTCTGTTTGTCTCGCTCTTTACTGCACTCGACTTCTTTGAGTTGTCGAACAGGGAATCTACAGCTTCCTGAAGCATTCGCTTCTCATTTCTGAGAATTACTTCAGGAGCCTTGATCTCCATGAGTTTCTTGAGACGGTTGTTCCTTATGATTACCCTTCTGTAGAGATCGTTGAGGTCTGTCGTCGCAAATCTTCCTCCATCGAGCGGTACGAGCGGGCGAAGGTCCGGTGGAATGACCGGAATGATCTTCATGATCATCCATTCAGGACGGTTGATGTCCTTGGACTCCACGAACCATTTCACTACGCTGAGCCTCTTCAGAAGTTCTGCCTTTCTCTGCTGGGATGATTCCTCAGCCATCTTCTGTCTGAGTCCCTTTGCAAGCGAGACTACATCAATTTCCTTGAGCAGGTCATAGATGCCTTCAGCTCCCATCTTTGCGATGAACTTTGCAGGATCTTCGTCGGAAAGATTGTCGTTATCCTGCAATCTGTCGCAGACTTCTATGTACTCATCTTCTGAGAGTAGGTCGAATTTTTCAAGACCGCTCTGTCCCGGGTTGATGACGATGTACTTCTCATAGTAGATGACAGATTCAAGTTTCTTTGATGGAATCCCCAGCAAGGCTGAAATCTTGTTAGGGGCAGATTTGAAGTACCAGATGTGTGCGACCGGAACCGTCAGGGTGATGTGTCCCATCCTTTCCCTGCGCACCTTCTTCTCAGTGACTTCCACACCGCATCTGTCGCAGACGATTCCACGATAACGGATTCTCTTGTACTTTCCGCAGTAGCATTCGTAGTCCTTTGTAGGGCCGAAGATCTTTTCGCAGAAAAGACCGTCCCTCTCAGGCTTGTATGTCCTGTAGTTGACCGTTTCCGGTTTCAGGACCTCACCACATGACCTTGCTGAGATGTCCTCAGGAGAGGCCAGCGAGATGCTGATGCTCGAAAAGTTGTTTTTTACCTTGTTTTCCTTATTGTTGAAAGTAGGCATAGTCTTTTAAATCTATTACAATCAAATCGTCTTCAGATCAGTCCAGAGTAACCTTGAGTCCAAGTCCTCTGAGTTCGTGAAGCAGTACGTTGAGGGATTCAGGAATGCCAGGATTTGGCATAGGGTCTCCCTTGACGATGGCTTCGTACGTCTTGGATCTTCCTGTCACGTCATCGGACTTGACAGTAAGCACTTCCTGAAGTACATGTGCTGCTCCGAATGCTTCGAGAGCCCAGACCTCCATTTCTCCGAATCTCTGTCCTCCGAACTGAGCCTTACCTCCAAGAGGCTGCTGTGTGATGAGTGAATATGGACCGATGGAACGTGCGTGCATCTTGTCATCGACCATATGGCCGAGCTTGATCATGTAGATGACACCCACTGTCGCAGGCTGGTCGAACCAGTCACCTGTACCGCCGTCCCTTAGGTTGGTCTTGCCGTATCTAGGAACACCTGCCTTGTCAGTATAGGAGCAGATGTTGTCGATCGTAGCACCATCGAAGATAGGAGTGCTGAACTTCAGTCCGAGTTCCTTTCCTGCCCATCCGAGGACAGTCTCGTAGATCTGACCAAGGTTCATTCGTGAAGGCACACCCAGAGGGTTGAGCACGATGTCCACCGGAGTACCGTCCTCAAGGAACGGCATGTCTTCCCTGCGTACAATCTTGGCTACAATACCCTTGTTTCCATGACGTCCCGCCATCTTGTCACCGACAGTGATCTTTCTCTTCTTTGCGATATAGACTTTTGCAAGCTGCATCACTCCGTTAGGAAGATCGTCACCGACCTTGACCTTGTCCTGCTGTCTCTTGCACTCAGCCTCTGCAACCTTGTAGGTAAGGCAATAGTTGTTGATGAGCTCCTGGATGAGGTAGTTGGTGTTCTTGTCGTTTGTCCACTTGCTGGTGTTCACGTTCTGATAGTCGATGCTCTTGAGCTTCTCTGCTGTGATCTCCTTTCCCTTAGGGATGATCTCGACATCATAGAGGTCGCTGATTCCTGCACTCTTCTTTGACTTGGTGAGGACTGCAAGTCTCTTGATGAAATCGGCGCGAAGCTTCTCTGCCTTCTTGTCGAAGTCTTCCTGGATTGCATCGAGACGGGCTTTCTGCTCATTCTTTGCATTCCTTCTGTTTCCTTCCTTTGAAGCCTTGGCGTAGAGAGCTGTCTTGATGACTGTTCCGCTGAGTGAAGGATTTGCCTTCAGCGAGGCATCCTTGACGTCACCGGCCTTGTCACCGAAGATTGCCTTCAGGAGCTTCTCTTCAGGTGATGGATCGCTTTCTCCCTTCGGGGTGATCTTTCCAATCATGATGTCACCCGGTTCGATGTGAGCTCCGATCCTTATGATACCCTGCTCGTCGAGATCCTTAGTGGCTTCCTCGCTGACATTCGGAATGTCGGACGTAAGTTCTTCCATTCCACGCTTTGTATCTCTCACTTCTGTGAGATATTCATCGACATGGACGGAAGTGAGGATGTCCCATTTTACCATCTCCTCGGACAGCACTATGGCATCCTCGTAGTTGTAACCCTTCCATGGCATGAATGCCACCTTCAGGTTCCTTCCGAGTGCAAGTTCTCCATTCTGTGTCGCATAGCCTTCCGTCAGGACCTGACCTGCCTCAACCTTGTCACCCTTCCTTACGATAGGCTTGAGCGTGATTGTCGTGCTCTGGTTTGTCCTTCTGTAGATAGGGAGAGTATAGACAGTCTCCTCCGGCCCGAAGTTGACAAACTTCTCGTCGTCGGTCTTTTCGTACTTGACTCTGATCTCCTTTGCATCCACATAGGTGACTTCACCCTTGCGTTCTGCTATGTACTGCGTCCTTGAATCGAGACATACCCTTTCCTCAAGTCCTGTTCCAACGATTGGAGCTTCCGGACTGAGGAGCGGAACTGCCTGACGCATCATGTTCGCTCCCATGAGCGCACGGTGTGCATCATCATGCTCGAGGAATGGAATGAGAGATGCAGCCACAGATGCCATCTGGTTAGGTGCCACATCCATGTAGTCAACCTGTTCCTTCGACACTACAGGGAAGTCTGCCTCGAGACGGCACTGGATCCTGTCATCCTTGATCGTACCGTCGTTCTCCATGTTGACTTTTGCAAGGGAGACATATTTGCCTTCCTCTTCCTCTGCTGACATGTAGTGCCAGCCTTCATCTGTAAGGTCCACCTTGCCTTCCTTCACGCTGCGGTACGGAGTCTCGATGAATCCGAGCTGGTTGATTCTTGCAAAGACGCAGAGTGATGAGATAAGTCCGATGTTAGGTCCTTCAGGTGACTCGATAGGACAGAGACGGCCATAATGTGTGTAGTGCACGTCTCGAACTTCGAATCCGGCCCTGTCTCTAGAGAGACCTCCAGGACCGAGTGCAGACAGACGTCTCTTGTGTGTGATTTCTGCAAGAGGGTTTGTCTGGTCCATGAACTGTGAAAGCTGGCTCGTACCGAAGAACGAGTTGATCACTGACGACAATGTCTTCGCATTGATGAGGTCAACAGGGCTGAACTGTTCGCTGTCGCGCACGTTCATCTTTTCCCTGATTGTCCTTGCCATCCTCGAGAGACCCACGCTGAACTGGTTTGCAAGCTGCTCGCCGACCGTGCGTACGCGTCTGTTGCTCAAGTGGTCGATGTCGTCCACTGCTGCTTTCGAGTTGATGAGCTGGATGAGATATTTGATGATCTCAATGATATCGGTGTTTGTGAGCACCCTTACCTCTGGATCAGTCGCAAGACCAAGCTTCTTGTTGAGACGGAAACGTCCTACATTGCCAAGGTCGTATCTCTTGTCGGAGAAGAACAGCTTGTCGATGACATCCCTTGCGGTTGCCTCATCAGGCGGTTCTGAATTTCTGAGCTGTTTGTAGATGTAGTTGACAGCTTCGATCTCCGTGTTGGTAGGATCCTTCTGGAGAGTGTTGAATATGATTGTGTACTCGTTTGAGTTTGCCTCATCTTTCTGAAGAAGGATTGTCTTGACATCCGTGTCGATTATCTTCTCTATCGTTTCATCCGAAAGAATTTCTCCTCTCTCGACGATCGGAATCGTCCTTTCGATAGGAATGACTTCGCCGGTGTCTTCATCTTCAAAGTCTTCTGTCCAGGTCTTGAGAACCTTTGCAGCCAGTTTCCTGCCTGTGTTCTCTTTGAGGGTCTTCTCATTGACCTTTACCTCGTCGGCCAGACCGAAGATGTCGATTATGTCCTTGTCGCTGTTGAATCCGATTGCCCTGAGAAGTGTCGTGACAGGCAGCTTCTTCTTACGGTCAATGTAGGCGTACATCACATTGTTGATGTCCGTCGCGAATTCAATCCATGATCCCTTGAACGGGATTATTCTTGCTGAATAAAGCTTTGTTCCATTGGCGTGCATGCTCTGGTCGAAGAATACACCTGGAGAGCGATGCAGCTGTGAAACTATGATTCTTTCTGATCCGTTGATTACGAATGTACCGGCCGGCGTCATGTAAGGAATGTTGCCGAGATAGACATCCTGGACTTTCGTATCGAAGTCCTCGTGCTCCGGATCTGTGCACGAAAGGCGGAGTTTTGCCTTGAGAGGGACATTGTATGTCAGACCTCTTTCGAGACATTCTTCAATCGAATACTGTGGGGGGTCGATGAAGTAGTCTATGAATTCCAGCTTATAGTTGTTTCTCGTGTCTTCGATCGGGAAGATTTCCTGGAACACCTGGAACAGGCCTTCGTTCTTCCTGTTCTCAGGGGTTGTCTCCAACTGGAAGAAGTCCTTGAAGGATTTCAACTGAACTTCCAGAAGGTCAGGATATTCCAGAATCTTGGATGTAGCGAACATTATTCGCTTGTTGTTCGTCTTTTTTGACATGTTCTGCCTTTAGGAAATGGAGAAAAACTTAATACGACAAAAAGGTTTAGAGCCAACTTGGCTCTAAACCTGATGATTTTCCCGCCAGGGGAAGCTTTGGTTACTTAACCTCAACTTCTGCGCCTGCCTCTTCGAGGGCAGCCTTCAGGGACTCAGCTTCAGCCTTTGAAGCCTTTTCCTTAACGGTTGCAGGAGCACCGTCTACCATGTCCTTGGCTTCCTTAAGTCCAAGACCAAGAGCCTCCTTGACGGCCTTGATGACCTGAAGCTTAGCAGCTCCGGCTGACTTGAGGATAACGTCGAATTCTGTCTGCTCTGCTGGAGCAGCCTCAGCTGCTGCTGCAGGACCTGCTACTGCTACTGCAGC
>R14__coassemble_1058_pt1 | contig 15013 bp, 8 predicted proteins | sample R14__metabat2_high_PE_037 | metagenome-assembled genome bin R14
TCCGTTGCTGGTCGCCGGAAGACGTCCAGTCGAAGTTGCCAGAGGCTGCAGATAGATCTTGCCTTCTCCGGTCTTCTCGTTGTATGTCGTGATGATGAGCTGCACTCTGTTTGTGTCCAGAGTGAAGTCGTAGTCGCCGATCCAGTAGTTGTGTGTACCGTACCATGACTGATAGTAGGTCTCCATCGCTGTCACGGTCTCATCTTCGTCTTCTGGAACCCAGACTGATTCCCTGCTGGTCACTGTCGTGGAACCTATGACATTGTAGTAGATCTTGTTGCCTACCGCATAGTAGAAGATGTTCCCTGCATCGTTGAATGCGAAACAAGATGCCTTGTCGATGTCCTGGCAGTTGCTCATCGGGACTGTCGTGTATCTTGAAGGTGTGGATTCTTCGTCGATTCCGATGAGGTGATAGTCCCCGGAAGCGAACTTCATGACGAAGTAGTTTATGTTTCCCTTGCCACATCCTGCTGCCTTGCACTGCGCATTGCGGATCGGCTCCGGGTAGATTATCGACGTGAACTTGACCGGACCGGACTGGACATGAGTCCATCCCTGTGTGCTGTAGAAGCATTCCTGCTCGCTGTCATAGAAAGAGATGGCCGCCTGACGGATCTTTCCGTAGGCTACCGTCTCCTTGGTGTAGGCCTTGTTGCTGAAGTTTCCCGGAATCGGGTTCAGCGCCAGTTCCATGTTCGAATTCGATCCGAAAGGCTTTCCGCTGATCACTGCTGCGAACTGGTAGCCATCGAAATTGAAGGCCATGGTGGTCTTGAAATCTGTCAGTGTGCTCAGACTCAGCAGCTCATTGTCCTTCCTGATCACTCCATAGGTGCTCTGGTTCAGCGCCAGCATGTGTGAATCAGTTCCCACGATCAGGTAGTCCGTGTCATACAGGTTCTGGTCACATCCGCTGTAGGAGGAAATGCAATGGACCATTCCTTCGATAGGCTCTCCGTTGCCGAGGGTGAACAGATTTCTGGTGACATGACCTTCGTCTGAAGTGTAGCCATAGGTCACGGCCTTGTTCCTGATCAGGTCAAGGTCTGATGTCACTCCTCCGTCCCTTGTGTAACCTACCACTATGCCTTCTCCCAGAGAACTTGAGACATAGACCACCCATTTCTTTATGACGGAATAGCCTGTCGTACGGTCTGTTACGGTGAGGGAAATCAGGTACGGAGTCGATGAAGGAGTGTTCCTGACGAGATAGTCAAGATCCTTTCCATCGGAAAGTTCCACTCTGTCATTCGAGTAGCCGGCGTTGAGGTCCATCTCCCAAAGGTAGTCGAAATCTGACTCCGAACGACCTTCCTGGCTGACTGACGGATGGATTCTGATCGAGTCACCGAACGAGATGTTCAGAGTGTCGGCTACAGTTGTTTCCATCCTGATGTCAGGAATTTCGAATGTGGCATCTGTGCTCAGGTCCTTGTAGCATGACATGACGGACGAGGCCAGGACAATCCAGAAAATATATTTGAGTCTTTTCATCTTCCTAGAATAATAGCATGGTTTCCAGAATGGTAGGAATGACGGACGGAGTCACACCCTCGCTTGCAGCCTGGCTGTAGCTTGAGTACAGCTTGACATCGGATGAATGCATGTACGGGTCGTCCGGATAGAGCTTGTCATGTGCCTCGACATATTCCCGGACTGCTCTGTTGGCAGAGTACCACCAGGTTATCGGTTTCAGGGTGTAGCCGAAGTTCCTCCCTCCGGAGAGATGCGTGTAGGTCTCGACGTCTTCTCCGAGCACATCGCTCAGAATCTTGTGGTAGGCTACACTGTAATAGTTGCTGAACAGAAGGTACCATGACCTGAATGCGTATGATTCCGGTCTAACATAGCCATTGGTCCACGTCACCAGAGTCTCCTGGCTTCCTGCCGTGACCATTGGGAAATCTTCGCTCTGAAGAAGCATGACTGTTGTGGAAGACTGGTTTGTCCCGTCGGGCCTCTTCACCTTCATGTAGATGCCTCCCTTCAGCTCTCCGGCCCTGACCACGGCGGAGTCTATCGTGAAATCGGTCCCTTCCAGTGCGGTGTTGTTCTCTGAATATGCAATTTCGTAGTGGATCGTCCTGTCATGGTCGGCGACAGGACCGACAAGCTTCACTTCAACTTCCAGTGTCGGTTCATCTTCCTTGTACTGGCGGAGCGAAAAGTTCGTGGCTGCGCTCCTGAAAAGGATCGCCGCATCTTCGATGCTGTATTTTTCCACCTCTGTCTTCTGGCAGGCAGTGAGAAGAACCAGTGCCGCCTCAAGTATCGTTATGGTCTTTTTCATTACAGTTCCTGTTTTCGTCCGTAGGATGTCTCGTCAATCGGATATGGCAGCGTAAGCTTGTCTTCCGTCAGGTTCAGGATTCCATAGCTTGCGAGATTGCCTCTCATGTCGGTGTGCTTTATCCAATAGAGCAGCTGCCCTTCTCCATAGAACTCCCGGTAGTACTCCTTGCTCAGCTCATCGAACACATCTCCATCCTCGGAAAGTTCATCAGAGATTCCTCTGTGGCTTCTGACCGTGTTGAGGCAGGCATAGGCTGCCGAGGAGTCCTTCTGGGCGATGTAGTCTTCTGCCATTATGTAGTACATCTCGCTCAGCCTGAGCATCGGCATCCTGTTCCTGTACGCTGCAATTGAACTGGCCGTTCCGTAGAACTTGTAGTTGTTGTAGCCTGCGGAAGTGTAGCTGAGGATCATGGAAGGTCCCCTGACATCTTCCCTTCCTGCCATTGAGCCTCTTTCGTCAAGGGTAGGGAACAGAGTGTTGTCTGCGAAGCTGAGGTCCATCCTGATTCCGGTGGTGGCGCCCGCCTGTTCCTTCATGAACATATCTGCGTTTGAGTACAATCCGGGTACTTCAAGCGAGAAGATATGCTCGGAACTCATCGTCATGTCCTTTGAGGCATAGTCATAGACCGATTCATACTGTTCTGCATTGAACCACGAGACTGCTTTCGATGCCAGCGCACCTTCGGCGGCTTTCCTTGCATAGTCGGCTGCCTTGCCGGTGTCACCCATCCATTGGTATATCCTTGCTGCGAGGGCCATGGCGGCATATTCGTTCATGTGCTTCGGCCTGTTGTTCCAGAATCCCTCGCTGTTCGCTCCGTTCTCGAAAGTCGAGGTCGTCTTTCCGCAGACAGGGTCTTCTTTCATGAGGGTCATCGCTTCCTCGATGTCGGCAAGAAGCAGGCTTTCCGTCTCTGAATATGTCCTCTGCTTCTCTGCTTCCTTGCTGTATTTCGTCACGTAAGGGACCGTGACCTTGCCGGCATTCTCTCCGTCCCAGTGCGCTGTACCGAAGAGGCGCATGAGGTCAAAATGGATGTAGGCGCGCAGTCCGAGACATTCACCCCTGAAGAGATTGTATTCAAGCTCTTCGGAGAACAGGCCTCTGTGCTTTTCAAGTTCCTCCAGGAACAGGTTTATGTTAGCTATGACCTTGTAGTCCTGCAGCCATGTCTCTGAAATCACATCCTGAGCCGTTTCGTTGCCATATTCATGAAGCTGCCATGTGCTGATGTACAGATGGTCCGATGTTACGGTCGGGTAGGCTATCAGGTCAGGGATGAACATCGTCATGTCGTAGCCGTATGCACTTGACGACCCGAGCTCCAGATATATTCCTGAAAGGGCCTCGTAGTATCCGTCCTTCGTCTCGTAGAGTTTGTCAGCCTGAATCTGCTTCGTCGAGACTGCCTCCAGCCATCCGTTGCAGGACGTCGCTGCAAGGAATGCCAGGAAAAGGATTGTTATGTCTAATGTCTTTTTCATGCTTGCTCCTCCTCTCCTAGAATGTCGCGGTGATTGCGAAGGATGCGCTCCTGGCGTATGGGTAGGATGTTCCTCGCTCGATCTTTATGCTTGACCATGTGTAGAGGTCGTTGCCGTACAGCGAGAGGCGCAGACGGCTCATTCCAAGCTTCTTGACTTTGGAATATGGAAGCTCGTAATAGAGGGTCACTGACGAAAGTGACATCACGTTGTTCGCCTGTACGAACCTTGACGTCGCCTTGGTGTTGCCTGTCTGTGTCCCGACTTTCTTCCTTATTGAATATGGACTCCTGTACATCGCTTCCTGTCCCTGATAGTACCACCGGTCAGTGAAGATCCTTCTGTCGACGTTCTGCGAGATGTCGGCATTCTCAACCAGGCCGACAAGTGTCGAATTGTACTTCCAGCCTCCTCCGTAGGTGTTGAAGATGACGTTGGCTCCCCAGCCCTTGAATTCTCCGCTGAAGCCGAAGTTCCCGTTGAAGAGCGGGTCTGAAGAACCGCAGTTCACCAGGTTGCTTGCACTCCAGACGTTGGTGAGCTTTCCTTCCTTGTTCTCGAAGTATTCGTCTCCGCTTATCGGATCGACTCCGACTGACTTGACTGCCCAGATGGAGTGCAGAGGCATTCCATCATAATACTGGACGACCGGGGTCTCGCTTCCGGATTCCGCAGCATTGTCGATCATCCTCTGGTTGTAGTCCTTCATCGCGTCGGAGATCTCGAGTATGCGGTTGTCATTTACAGCCACCTTGCCGATGAGTGTGAAGAATCCGTTGCTGTTCTGCCAGAGAGTCCAGTTGAGAGATGCTTCGATACCTTTGTTGCGGACTTTTCCAAGATTGTCGCTGACAGATGTGAATCCTGTCGAAGGCACTATGGTCTGCGAGAAGACCAGATTCCTGGTGTCTGCCATGTAGGCATCAAGTACAAGGTTCACGTGCTTTGTCCTGAAGTCCAGTCCAAGATTGTAATCCATCTTTTCTTCCCATCCAAGGTCCGGGTTGGCCATGTTGTCAAGGCTGGCCCCTACAAATCCATTGTAGTATTTCGACGTGTTGTAGCTGTAGACTGCCAGGGATGAGTTCGTGGTGTAGTTCTGGTTTCCTGATGAGCCGACCGAGAACCTGACCTTGAGCTGCTGGAGCCAGGACTTGTCCTTGAGCCATTCCTCATTGTGGATGTTCCATGCCGCTCCGGCACTCCAGAATATTCCCCAGCGGTTGTTGGTTCCGAAGACGGAAGATGCGCTTGCCTTGATGGTGGCGTCGAACATGTATCTCTGTGCGTAGGAGTAGCCTCCGGTCAGCAGGAATCCGAGATTCCTGTTCAGTCCCGAGTAGCCGGACGGAGTCCTGTCGATGTCATACTGGTTCGCGAAGCTTATGTCAGAGAGATGGCTGCTTGGAAATCCTATGGCATAGTTGCTTACTTCATCGTAAACCGTCTGTGAGATGTTGTACTGTGCAGTCGCAAACAGGTCATGCACCTTGCCGACCGTATGGTTGAACTGTGCTGAAACGTCTCCTGACCATGATGTGTAGTTTCCGTGTGTCTGTTCGTAGCTTCCCTTTTCAGCATTGTCGCTGTCCGTGTCGTCGAAATCCATGAAGTTCGAGTGGTTGGCCGGGTAGAATTCGTCGGCCTGGGTCCTTTTGGTGTCGATTCCGAACCTTCCTACAATCTTCAGCATCTTCACCGGAGTGTATTCGACATAGGCATTGTCTGTGAAATCAATGTATTGGCTTGAATTCACAACATTCAAAGATGCATCGTAAAGAGGATTGGCGACCTTTGTCGTTCCCTCTCCAATCGTATAGAAATAGCGGACAAGATTGCCGTTTTCGTCATAAGGATTGTAATATGGGTTGAGCGAGGCGTATGTCGAGAAACTGCCATAAGGACTTTCATCGCTCTTCATCTCGCTGAAGCTCATTATGTTTCTCACTGTCCATCTCTCATGCCTCCAAGCCAGGTTCATGTCTCCGGTGAAGACTTGCCTGTCCGAACCTTTCATCGCACCTTGGGTGTCATTGTAGGAAAATGTGGTGAAGGATTTCAGCTGTTTGTTGCCAAGTTCCACTCCAAGCGAATGCTTGTTCGTCACTCCTGTCCTCAGAGGTTTGCTCAGCCAGTAGGTGGATTCCCCTTCGAGAGCTTTCCTGAGCCTCTCATTATAGACACTCAGGTTCGACAGATAGACATCTGAGTCACTGTAGCCATACGTGTAGTATTCTTCCCTTTCTTCGATTTCAAGTTTCTCAAGAGCATTGCACAGGTTGTACGATGTCAGGTCCGGCATCTCCAGACTTATGCTGCCATTGTATGTCAGGGCTGCATCCCTCCCGGAATCAAGACTCTTTGTCTCGATGACGATCACACCGTTGCCACCCTTGCTTCCGTAGATTGCCTTTGCGGATGCATCCTTGAGAATGGTTATGCTCTGCACTCTGTTCATGTCCATGTCCTGGATCTTCTCGAGAGTGGTCTCGAATCCGTCCAGGATGAAGAGGGGAGTGTTTGCGTTGCTGACAAAATTGGACTTGAGGTCTGTCGTCCCCATGTCAAAAGAGCTTGCGCCTCTGAGCTGCATGTCGGCCATGGCGTTAGGGTTCGAGCCCTGCTCCAGGTTTTCCAGCATGAGAAGCGATGCGTCCAGATTCTTCAAAGACTCGAAGACGTTCTTCGTGCCGACTCTTCTGAGGTCCTCTCCCGAAACCGACTGCACGGCTCCGGTGAAAGAATCCTTCTTTCTGGTGTAGATGCCGGTCACGACAGTCTCCTCGATCGCATTCTCATCTGGCTCCATCTGGACCCGGATTGCCTTGCCGTCCTTGAGACTCCCGATTTCGATTGTCTTGATCTTGTAGCCCATGAAAGAGAAGCAGACAGCCTTCATGCTTCCTGTTTCCAAAGTGAAATGTCCGTCGGAATCGGTCATCGTTCCGTTGATGACCTTGTCCCGGTCATAGACTGCAGTCCCGGCGAGAGGCTCGCCATTCTCGTCCACTACAATACCGCTGATGACCTGCACGGTCTTCTGTGGTGATTGTTCGGAAGGGAGAGGACTGTTCCATTCCGTGGCCATCGATGTCAGGGCTCCGGCAGTCAGGATTATTGCGACTGATACAGCCGACAGTGTCTTTCTGAGATTCATTCTGATGATTGTGCCAAAAAACTTTCAAAGTTATTGATTTGAAAGACAAAAAGCAAATTGAAGTCCACCATGTTGAAAATTCGCTCTCTTTGCATAACTTTGTGATGCCGTCCTGCATAAAATGCAAGCCGGCATCACAAAATGAAGACAAGAATTCTTATCATCATCGCTGCAGTGGCAGCTTTGTTCACATCATGTGGCACGACAAACATTTCCACGCAGGAGACTGCAAGGTACGTCAATGCAATCACCAGTCATGACATGGTGATCGACATCATCAGCATCGTTCCATCCAAGGGCGCCATCCGTTATCCTGGCGGAGCTTGTTTCATCACCATCAGAGATGGAAAGATCGATGGACGCCTTCCTTTCTTCGGGGATGCCTACAACAGCCTTTTCAGCGGTGACGATGTCAGCTATGTCTTTGAAAAGTGTCCGATCGAGATCACAGACAATTTTGAAAAGGCTGACAAGGGCAGGTACATAATTACCTTTGATGCCGCTTCCGGCAAGGAAAAGGTCTCTTTTGTCATCACTCTGACAAGTACCGGGCGCGCCGACATTATCTGCAAGTGCACCGGCCGATCCTTGATGACTTACACCGGACAGGTCAGATAGGCCTATTCTTTCACGTAAGTCAGCACCCTGCTGAGCCTCAGGTTGATTCCTTCTTTTCTGTTGAGCCAGTTGAATGTCAGGCTGTGGTGGCCGTCAGGGATGTCGTATCTGAAATAGAATTCGGGTGAAGTTCCGTTCCCGGAAGCCGGCAGGATGACAGTCCTGTCGGCTTTTCCGTCGAGGCTCACCTCCACTTCTGCAGCATAGCCATCATCCTTGAATCCTGAATCTTTCAGGAAATTGTAGCGGACGACGACGCCGACTCCGTCGAAGCAGACGCTGTCAACCTCGTCCAGGACTCTGCGGACAAAAAGAATAGGGCCGGGCTCGATCCCTTCGAAACATTGCTCGAATGGTATGGCCTGCGGCTTCTGCACCTTGACCACCACATTGTCTTCATTGACTTCACCGCCTTCTCTTTCAATCATTTCCTGAGCCTGGGAAAGAGACATCCTCACGGCATCGTCCAGTGAGATCGTCGTGTACTTGAAATCGATGTCCGCAGCTTCATCCATAGGCTTTCTCCAGACTTCCGGAATCGCATCGTAGCCTAGGATGGTACCGAGGATGCCTCCTGCGGATGCTGGATTGCAGTCTGAATCGGAGCCGCATCTCGTTGCAATGTCAATGGTCTTCCCAAAGTCACCGTCTCCGTAGAGCAGTCCGATGAGAACATAGGCGCTGTTGAGAAGCGCATCGATGTCAAAACCGGTCTGCACACCTTCAGGGCAGCCTTTTTCGTAGTTGTAGTCCTTGTTGATTCTGAGCCAGGTGTCATGCCAGTCGTCAGGGTACTCGCCATGGCATCTGATGACTTCTTCCATTGCCTGACGGTATCTGCTTTCTTCAGGAATTATCTTGAGGGCCTCTCGTGCTATGAAGTCTATGTCGTCACTGACAAACGCCAGAGAGTACATGGATGCAAGATAGACACCACCGTAGTATCCGTCTCCGCAGTTCATCATGTGGCCGATCCCGTCACAGCAGCGCACGGTGGCATTGACCATTCCCGGAGTCATTATCCCGGCATAGTCGGATTCGATCTGGAAATCTATGTCGTCAGCATGAGGGTTGTTCATCCAGTTCCCTGATGCCGGAGGCATGATCCCGTGAAGTATGTTGTATCTTGCCTGGGCGTTCGCATGCCAGAGGGGATACTCTGCTTTCGCAAAGGCCATCGCGAAGGAATCCACAGGAGCGTCAAGCCCGACTCTGTCGAAGACGTCCACGAACGTGAGGTCCATGTAGATGTCATCATAGAGACCTGGATTCTTCGTGTAGGTTTCCTTGACATAGTGCTCCGACCATGGAATCGGAATCTTGTCATTCATGTAGAACACGTTGCTGAATTCTGTCGGGCCTCCGTAGGTGCAGCCGATGATCTGACCGGCCCATGCTCCGCGGATCTTGTCCTCCAGAGCCGCCTTTGACAATGTGATTTCATCGGGAAGAGACACTGACCTGCTGCAAGATGCCAGGATGGACATCATGCCAAGCGCAATTGAAATGAATCTTTTCATGTATTCTGTTCTGATATGTTGCGGTAAAGGTAAGGAATATTCCCGGCTTCTCAATTTTTTTGTATTCCTTTGCAGCAGGCATCAACATTCAGACAGCATCATGTCAACATTCAGACGTACACTTGTCCTGTTTCTGGTCTTCCTTGCTTCGGTATCGTGCTGCCGGACTCATCTGGAGCGCTCCGACTGGGCTCCGGATGTCAGGAAAGGCATCAATGACTTCATCCGCATGTATGGAAATCCGTCGGAAAGAGAATATGTCGTCTTCGACTTTGACAACACCACTGCAATCTTCGACATTGCTGAACAGCTGATGATCTTCCAGTTGGAGACAATGAGTTTCGGACTCACCCCTGAAGAATTCGACCGGACGATAGTCGAGCCGGAGGCCGGGGCTCCGGACACCGTGACGACCTGCCTTCGCAGGCTTTCTGAAGAGTATTCCTCACTGTACTCTGAATATGGTCCATTCACTCCGGAGGGAGTGGGCGGTGAAGTCTTGAAAGTCCTTCCATCATCACCGTTGTGGACTTCCTTCGCAATCGGCATGGCCGGCATGTACGACCTTCTGCAGGAGTACATGACTGCGGACGAAGCCTATGTCTGGGTGCTGGGCTGGTTCTCCGGGATGACGGAAAAGCAGCTTTACGATCTTGCCATGCGCTCGCATCTGAAGTATTCCTCGGTCGAGACATGCCCTGGTACATGGAAGACTGACGGCAAGGAATATTCATGGATCGATGGAATTTCAGTGACTGAAAACATGAAGGAACTATGGAAGGCGCTTCATGACAACGGATTTGACATCTGGGTCTGCTCTGCATCACCGATAATGCCTGTGCTGGCCGCCGTCGATGCCTTCGGCCTTCATGACTTGTGCAGGGGAGTCGTCGCGATGACCATGTCAGTCGATTCCACCGGGAGATATTCAGAGACCTATGACTACGAGACAGGTTTCGCCTCATATGCCCTGCCTGATGGAAGATGGGAGAAGGGAACTCTTCCGACTAGGGTCCGGACTGCTGGTCCCGGCAAAGTCGAGGCGATACTTAACAGCATCGCTCCCGAATATTCCTGCAGAGGACCGATGGCAGGGTTCATGGACTCGACAGGAGATTTCAATTTCTGCACTGAATTTTCTTCCCTCAAGATGTGCGTCTGCTTCAACCGTGCGGACAGAAAGGTGACGGACGGGGGAGGACTGATTGCGGAAACCGCTGTCTATGAACGTGATGTTCTTGGCTATGACCTGAGGTCCGCAAACGAGGCAGGCGACATCCTTTATCTTCTTCAGGGCAGGGACGAGAACGGACTCCGGTCTTTCCGCCCTTCAAATCTTACCTTGAAATATGGAGGAGAAGAACCGAAACTGTTCCGTGACGGGCAGAACTATGCCCAACTCAAGTACTTCAGTGAAAATTCGCTGTCCGTTCGTGAAATCCTTGAGACATTCTCACTCAGGACGGAAGCGGATGATCCGTGCAATCCTCTGGGGTTCAGGTATGGCTTCCTGGACCAATACAGAGGTTATCGCTCTCTTCCGTAGTCGCTTCGGGCACTTTCCCTCCAGGTCTGAAGCATAGCATCAGATTCCTGATGTAGGCCAGAAAGCCGAATGCCTGTCCGAGAATCAGGACGATGTCTTTCCGGAAGATTGCATAGATGATGATCATCCCGGAACCGACAAGACTGAGCACCCAGAATCCTGATGGCAGACTGGATACATGTCTCCTGCTCGAGTAGATGATCTGATAGATGAAGCGCAATGTGAATACAATCTGTGCTGTCGAGCCGAAAATCACCAGCCATGGTCTGAGACCCATGTCATGCATGAAGCTGCGGCTGAACTCTCCGGCATTCCCAAGCGCAATGAGCAGAATGACGGCCGGAGTCACTGCAATTGCAATCTTGATGGTTCTTCTCAGTTTCCCCCACACACCTTTGATTTCCAGATTCCAGATGTAGATGTAGAATGTGATGATCTGGCCGAGAATTATCGGGAAGTCATGCCGGAGAAGCCCATAGACCAGCATGATGTAGGAACCTGCCAGGCTGAACACCCAGTACGTGACAGGAGACTTGACGGTTCCTTCCTTTTCGGACTTGTACCACTGCACAAGGATCCTTGCGGAAAAGAATCCTTGTGCAAGCAGTCCTGTGAGGGTCGTCAGAATGTTGGAATATGTTCCATCCATAAGAGCTCTCCGGCTATCGTCATATCTTCAGGTTCATGTCGTAGGAGCCGGAAGCCAGTTCCTTCCCGTCCACTCTTGCAGTCATTCCCTGCGGAATCTCGACATGCAGTGCAACGTCATCGCCATTCCTGTCCCATGAGACACAAATGGTTCCGTATGGAGTCTCCTGCGCGACTCATACCCAGCACAGCCCATCCGGAAACTGTCGCGCGATGACCACATGCCTGAATCCTGCTTCATCCTGAATGATTCCGCCGAGGGCCTGGTAGAACCAGCTCCCGATGCCGTTGAAACAGTTGTGCAGCTGGCTGCGAGGATTGTCCCAGTCCTCCCAGGTAGCGGTTGCGCCATTGTCGATCATGTAAAGGTAGCCTGGGTAGGAGCGTTTCTTCAGCATCCCATAGACGAAGTCTGCTTCTCCTTCCCTTGCGGCCCATTCCGAAAGGACCGGAACTCCGACAAGTCCGACACCGAGGTGGCCGTCATTGATTTTCTCCGTCCTTTCAAAAAGTTTTGCCTTGACTTCGCCGACCAGGTCCGAAGGTACTGCACCGACGAGCATAGGGTAAATCATGTCAAGCTGCGACCCTGTCCCGTAGATTCCCTCTTCAGCATGCCAGAAAGTCTTGTGAATCAGATTGTCAAGAGTCTCTTTCCTGCGGATGAACTCCTTCTCGTCTTCCGGTTTTCCGAGCAGTGCGGCAATCTTGATCAGATCGGCATAGCTCTGGCTCACGGCGCAGTTGTTGACTAGATCCACCGATTCCTCGATTGTGACATCCGTGCCTCTTGGAGCGAGCCAGTCTCCCAGATACCATGCCCTCCTGTCATCGTCCGGCCATTTCTTGAGGAGACCGTCTTTCGTGTAGAGGTCCACATACCCGATCCACTTCTTCATGTTCTCGTAGCAACGCTCAAGCATGCGGCTGTCCCCTGATGCCATGTAGACTCTCCATGGAGCCTGTACTATGAAAGAGCACCAGTATGGACCGCCTCCGGCTCGTAGAGGGCTTGGAGCCGTGTGCCGGAGATGTCCGTCCTCTCCGATGGTGTCATTCCATGCCTGAAGCCAGTTTACGTAGATCGTACTGATGTCATAGATTGTCTGAAGCGAGAGGCAGGAGGCATTTCCGTCTCCACCATATCCGAGGCGCTCAATGCTTGCGCAGTCAACCATGTAGCCGCTGAACACAAGGTTGTCCATCGTGTAGGCGACCATGTCGTGAATCCTGTCCAGATCCGGGTCTGAACAGTGGAATGAACTGCCTTTGATGTTGCAGTTGCCGAATCTGTGGGCCTTCACTGCCTGGAGCGAAGGCCTTTGCCTTACCCCTTCCAGAATCACATAGCGGAAGACGTGGTGGTTGAACTTGCTCCTGAAGATGTCCCTGGACGGATCTCCGCAGCAGATCATCTCATCGAAGCCCCATCCCTGGTCCGTACCTTTGTTCATGTTGGCATCGCTGTAGCCTATCCTGACATGGTCGCCCTGCTCCTGCCCTTCGAGGACGATCTCTGTCTGGGCATTCATCGCCTTGCCCATGTCAACTATCCATCTGTCCTTTCCTGCAGGTTCGATGCTCTTCGCCGGGACAGTCTCTTTCACAATGTTCGCAGGGCACATCTGTGGGGTCGCCTCTGCAATGCTGACTGAAACTACGTCCACCATGCGATGCTCCGCTTTGTCCAGACATTCTGCTGTGATGCTCGAAGGGACCTTCCCTGCTTCCACCTTCTCTCCGCCGTACTGCCCTGAGAACCATTCGGTGTTGTTTGAATATCCGCTTTCCGCTCCCTTCCATGTCTTGTCGGTGGCAACGATGGTCTCCCATGCCCCTTTGTCCATGATGTCGAGGCATGCCTTGACCAGCGGACCGTCATATTCAGCCTTGAAGACAGTCTTGTTGTACCAGCCCTGACCTATCCAGATTGCTATTTCATTCTTGCCTTTCCTGAGCAGACCGGTCACGTCGTAGGTCATTATGATCGACCTCTTGTCAAGTTGTGAGACTGCCGGGGCAAGGACCGTCTGCGTCACCCTTGTACCATTGACGTATGCTTCATGGTAGCCAAGAGAGTTGACGTGCAGGAAAGCAGTCTTTCCTGCAGCGCCTGTCTTGAATGTGGTATAGACTATCGGCGAGGTGTGCTCCTGACCTCCGTATGCTCCGACATATTCGCCGGCCATCCTGTCGTCTCCGATTATTCCGATGCTGAACCGCTGCGGCTCGCTCCAGATTCCGTTGACTGCCACTCTCCACCAGCACAGCTGCCTTGACACAAGCGTCTTTCCTTCGTAGGGAACCATCACGCAGTCACCTGTGGCCCTTTCACCACTGTCCCACAGCAGCTCTGAACTTCCCTCGTCCAGACCTTCCGGAGTCCCGGCGACCTGGATTCGATAGGCTTTCTGTGGCTGGCTTGTCTTCCAGCTGAAATGCGGGGTCGTGTTGTCTATTCCAAGAGGGGAACTCATCCCTTCGCAGCGAAGGTCGTAGGAGACACTTTCCGCTGCGGCAGCAATGATGCTTGCAATCGCTGCCAGAAGTGTTGTGATCAGGGCTTTTTTCATGTCATGAAAGTTTCTTGTCTTCCAAAGATAATGTTTTTCCACGAGGTTTTGATATATTTGTCCTTTCACCAAAGACTATAGACAAAAAATCACATCATGAAATCCAATGGAAACTATGACTGGAAATTCTCGACGATAGGGGGAGTTACCAGAGTCAACATCAGCACTGGGGCGGACATAGCTCACCTTGATGAACTTGACCAGAAGCTGTGGACTGTTCTCAGCTGTCCTGTCAAAGGTCTGGAGATGGACGAGAGCACTCTTTCCCTCATCGATTCGGACAAGGACGGAAAGATCCATGTCAACGAGGTCCTCTCCACAGCAAGATGGCTTGTCGGAGTCCTCAAGGATCCTGATGTGCTGATCAAGGGTGGTGACAGCCTTGAGCTTTCTGCCATCAATGATGAGAATGAGGAAGGCAAGGCACTTCTTGATTGTGCCAGGCAGATTATGGCGAATTCCGGAATCGAGGGAAACCGCATCAGTGTCGCAGATGCTGCGGCATATCTTGAACTCGTTTCCAAGAAGGCATTCAATGGTGACGGAATCATCACTCCAGCGTCTTCCTCCGATGACTCTCTTTCACAGACTGTTTCTGATGCGATTGCCTGCGTGGGCGGTCTCGCGGACCGAAGCGGCGAACCGGGAGTCGATTCCGCCAAGATTGAAGAATTCTATGCTGCAGTCAATGACTATTGTGCCTGGCTTGACGCCGGAGCAGCCGACAAGGACAATGTATTCCCATATGACGGAAAGACGGCGGAGGCTCTGGAATGTGTCATGAAACTCAAGCCTAAGTTCGATGACTACTTCCTTCGCTGCAAGCTCGCTGCGTTCAATTCGACGGATGCTTCTCTTGATGTCTCGGCTGATACGATCAGCGGAATCAGTCCAAGAAACCTTTCTGAATGTCTTGACGAGATAGCCGGATATCCTGTTGCGAAGGTTTCTTCAGACCAGACGCTTTCACTCGCTTCCGGCATCAATCCGGCATGGCAGGGTGCCGTGGCATCGTTCAGGTCTCTGGTCCTGGATTCGGAAGTACTGACAGAACAGATGTGGAATGAGGTGCAGGCATCATTCTCCGCCTACAAGGCTTGGCTCGATGCAAAGAAGGGTGCATGTGTTGAATCCCTCGGTGAGGAGAGGGTCAGGGCGATACTCG
>R14__coassemble_1078_pt1 | contig 14808 bp, 11 predicted proteins | sample R14__metabat2_high_PE_037 | metagenome-assembled genome bin R14
GAAAGGAGCTGTTCGATGTCAACAGAATTCATTTCCCGAACGGCAGGAGTTCCGAAGACAGCGCGATGCTCTGCTGCGCCCTTCTCTGCTGCAGAAGGATCTCAAGTGTCAACAGAAGCCTCTACAGATACATAAGAAAAGAAGATTCACTTTCCTGCAAGGCAGACGGAAAGCGCTATCTGCAGAGACTGTCATCACTGCAGAGCATTCTTGAAAAGACACGGACGGATGGAATCTACAGAGCCGACAATGATGAGATCGACTTCATCTATTTCAAGAAAGGCTTCATGATGTCTGTCTTCGACTACATTTCGAACAACCGGCCGGCAAGGAAATCCGTCCTGAAGGAGATCCGGGCAGAACTGACCAGGCAGATTCCCGACTACAGGAAAAACAAGTATCTCAATGGAAGCGTCTTGTTCCGCTTTCTGGATTTACTTGTCAACCATGCTCCGTCCATTGCCATTCCAATCATCAGAATCTACATGACCAGGATGAACAGGTCGGTGATCTGACGCTGATGTCTCATGGAAAAAGTCCTGTCCATAATAGTTCCCACCTACAACATGGAGGCACTCCTGCCAAGATGCCTTGATTCTCTGGCAAGCTCAGGAGTCATCAAAAAACTTGACGTACTGGTGGTCAATGACGGCAGCACAGACTCCTCCTGTGAGGTTGCACGTTCCTTCGTTGGAAGATATCCGGAAAGCATCCGCCTCATCGACAAGAAGAACGGCAACTATGGATCCACCATCAACGCAGCGCTTCCCCTGGCGACCGGCGAATACGTGAAGATTCTCGACTCCGATGACTGGTTCGACCCACAGGCTCTATCTGAATATGTAAGGCAACTGGACGGCCTTCATGGCTCTGCAGACATCTCGGTGACACATTTTCATTCAATCGGCAAGGATGGCAAGACAGAAACCATCAAGTACAATGTCTATGGCCGGGAGCCTTATGAATACGAAAGGACATACAATCTCGACCACGTCCTCGGCGGAGGGCACATACGCTTCTTCCTGATGCATTCCCTTGCCTACAGGACCAAGATGCTCCTGGACCATGGCTACCATCAGAGCGAAGGCATATCCTACACGGATACCCAGTGGGCATCGTTCCCGCTGTTCTGGGCTCAAACCATCGTGTTTCATGACATAACACTGTACCAATACAATCTGGGCAGAGACGGTCAGACAATGGACCCGGCAGTGATCCGGAAAAGTCTGCCACAGATGGAAAAGATGACAATGGACATGCTGGATTTCTACCGCAAGGCTGTCACAGAAGATCTCAGCGAGACCAGACTGGCCTTCCTGAAGCAGTACTTCAGAAACCGTCTGCGGCTTCTTGTCAAGGCTCACCTGCTGGACATACCGCGGTCCGAATTCAACCGTGATTCATTTTCGACATTGGATGAAAGTGTTCAGAAGGCACTTTCGGAGTTCAGAATGGAACAGATAAGGCTGATTCCGGAGAACAAGCTGATCCGCATCGATGTCTATGGTTACTGGCACAGGCATCATGACAGACTGCCATCATGGCTGGAAAGCCTGGTCCACACAACAGACATTGTTGTCAAAAGGGTTTTCTCAATGCTCTTCCATTGATTGCCGTAAATTTCTTATCTTTGGCAACCAATGGACACATCAAGCTACGAACATATCATCAGCCCTGGGAAAAAACTGCTTGACCTTGACCTGAAAGGGTTATGGCAATATCGTGACTTGTATGTCATGTACATCAAGCGGGACATAGTCACCTACTACAAGCAGACAATCTTCGGACCCCTCTGGTACATCATACAGCCTCTCCTTACGACGGTGATGTACATGTTCGTCTTCGGTGGACTTGCAAAGATTCCGACAGACGGAATCCCTCAGCCGCTCTTCTACATGGCCGGCATCACGCTCTGGAACTACTTCAGCCAGACATTCACATCCTGCAGCAACGTGTTCGCCAACAATGCCGGTGTGTTCGGAAAAGTCTATTTTCCAAGACTTGTGGTACCGCTTGCTTCATGTACAAGCAACCTGATACGTTTTCTCATCCAGTTCGTGCTGTTCATCGTCATCTATGCCTATTACATGATTGCACGGGGAATCCACTTCGCAGTGACACCTGCAATCCTCCTGTGCCCGGTCATCGTGACAGCGACCGGACTGCTTGCCATGGCTGCGGGACTCTTCTTCTCATCATGGACTGTGAAGTATCGCGACCTGCAGTATGTAGTGCAGTTCGGTGTGCAGCTGGTGATGTACGGAACACCTGTCATCTATCCGCTGTCCTTCGCTCCGGAGAACTACAGGTGGCTGATGAACCTCAACCCGCTGACCCCTCTGTTTGAACTTTTCAAATATGGCTGTCTCGGAGAAGGAACCTTCAGCATAGGCGGCCTGACATATTCAGCAGGATTCATGCTCGCAATGCTCTTCGCATCGGTGATAGTTTTCAACAAGACCGAGCAGAACTTCATGGACACAGTCTAACTTTCCGGAAGGCAGATGAAAACAGACATTGCAATAGAATTTGAAAACGTAGGGAAGCAGTACCACCTCGGAAGGATAGGTACGGGGACTTTGGCCCATGATCTCAACCGTTGGATAAAGACGTCCCTGATGGGGCAGGAAGATCCATATCTTCAGATAGGTGATGTCAACGACAGAGCCACCAAGGGGAAAAGCGAATATGTCTGGGCCCTTAAGGACATCTCCTTAAAGGTGGAAAAAGGAGATGTGGTAGGAATCATAGGTAGCAATGGCGCCGGAAAAAGCACCCTTCTGAAACTTCTGAGCCACATCACGGCTCCATCCGTCGGGAAGATTGGGGTGAATGGAAGGATTGCCAGCCTGCTGGAAGTAGGAACCGGTTTCCATCCCGAGATGACAGCCAGGGAAAACATCTACATGAATGGCAGCATCATGGGCATGAGACGTCAGGAAATCACTTCGAAGCTTGACGAAATCGTTGACTTCGCAGGGGTGGAAAGATATCTGGACACACCTGTCAAGCGTTTTTCGAGCGGAATGACAGTACGTCTGGGGTTTGCCGTGGCAGCATTTCTCGAACCCGAGATTCTGGTGGTCGATGAAGTCCTTGCAGTAGGCGATGCAGAGTTCCAGAAAAAAGCTCTCGGAAAGATGCATGACATCAGCAGCGGAAACGGAAGGGCAGTGCTTTTTGTCAGCCACAACATGGCTTCCATCAAGAATCTCTGCAGGAAAGGAATCCTGCTGAAGAATGGAATGATCGACTACATCGGCACTGCCGAAGACTGTGTGGACAGGTACGTAGGTACGGAAGTGTCTGAATTCAGGGACCATGTTGTCTTCTCGCCTGGCGACCATGTCCCCGGACTGGGGTATGAACTGACATTTCTCGAGATAAGCATGCTCAATAATCCTGGAGAGATGGCCACGGATGAGGACATCGATTTCATCATCAGGATAAGATGCAACAATCATTGGGTCACAAAGTGCTGCTATTCGGTCTTCTTCCATGATTCCGAGGGAAGATGTATCATACAGTACGTCACAGAAATGATGGATGTTCCTAAGGACCGCGACGAGTTCGACCTGCACCTTCATGTCAAGGACCATCGCCTTGCCAAGGGAAAGTACATGACAAAGATCGAGATGGGCATAAAGGATTTCTCTTCAGGAATCACCTGCTATGACATCATCGACTATGCGATACCGTTCGAGGTGAAATACATCACCAGAAAAGAAAAGAAGGAATATTCCTTCTGGCAAAGGAACTGGGCCGGCTACATCTCCCAGTATCACAACAACATTGCAGCAGAGATCAAGTAGATGAAAGAAGATATGATGCACATAGCCTTTGGCTTTGACCAGAACTATGCTATGCCTTGCGGAGTGGCAATCCTGTCTGTATGCAGAAACACCCCCGGGCCATTGTACTTCCATGCACTTGTAGCGGAAGACGTGACTCAGGAGACGAAAAAGCAGATAGAGGAAATGGCGCTCTCATATGGCAACAGAATGGCTTGGTATCAGGTTGATTCCGCAATTCTGAAAAAGCTGCCGGAGCACCGCTGGTACGGAAAGAGCATCTACAATCGCCTGCTGATTCCGGACCTGCTGCCGGAAGATGTCACAAAGGTGCTCTATCTGGATTCAGACATACTTGCACTGAAGTCCCTGCGTCCCGTGTGGGAAATGGTCCTTGCTGATGATGAACCTGCAGCAATGGCATTTGACTCCGGCTGTTCAGATATCTATTTCCACAACCGTGTCGATATTCCTCTGTCACAGCCCTACTTCAACAGCGGAGTGATACTGATGAATCTGACATGCTGGAGGAAGGAAGGCATCCGCATGAAATGCATGGAGAAGATCGGGCAGAACAATTATACCTTGGTGGACCAGGATGCCATCAATGCAGTCATCGGGGCGAGGGTGAGAAACCTGCATCTGAGATACAACCTGCAGGTTTCGATATTGAAATGTCCTGAAGACGACTTGCAGATGGATAAGGAAAGGTGCTCGGCACAGGTACACGAAGCCATTGAAGACCCTGTCATCATCCATTACACCGATTGCATCAAGCCATGGCATGAAGGATGTCCCGATGCAAAAGAATGGCTGGATGTAAAGAATGGTTCTCCCTGGAAGGACACACCGCTGGTGAGCGGAAAGAAACTGTACACTCTTCATCTGGATCTCGTCAAGGAAATAAACATGGATGACGCCATTACAATCGCATCACCATTGTTTGCACTGATCCTTGATTTTTCTAGAAAACATCACAAAGTTTTCTCAAGACTCAGCAAGCTGGTCTGGAAGATTGCAGAAAAGCATGACCTGCTTGCAGAAAAGACAGGACAATGAAAAAGATACTGATCATAATCCCATACTTCGGAAATCTTCCTGAAACCTTCCCGTTCTGGTACCAGTCCGCAAAGGACAACCAGGATGTTGACTTCCTGTTCATCACAGACCAGGAAGTCGGAGAAAGCAGCAATTTCCATGTGATGAAGACTTCCTTCAAAGACCTGAAAGCACGTTTCGAGGAAGCTCTTGGCATGGAAGTCAACATGCCGAGTCCATACAAGCTGTGTGACTTCAAGCCTGTGTATGGGTATGTATATTCAAAGGAACTGGAAGGGTATGATTTCTGGGGGTTCGGAGACATCGACCTTGTCTATGGCAGGATCAGACATTTCTTCACCGATGACGTCCTGGACAACTACGACATGATCTCCGGATGGGGTCATCTCACCCTGTTGAGGAACTGTGATTTCTGCAACACTTTCTTCATGCAGAGGCATGGAAAGTTCCTGTACTGGAAGGATGCTTTCAGCAGGCCTGAATATTCAGGATTCGACGAATATTTCGGCGGATGCAGCGAAGTTTGGGATGCCCTGTACCCGGATAAGGTCTATCACTGCGAGTCCAGTCTGGATGACATAACGATACCTGCCTGCTGCAGGCATTTCCGGTCAGTGTTTGTCCAGGGAAGGTACTGCCTGACATTCATCTACGAGGACCGGAACCTCTACCGCATCTACATTGACAGACATCTCAGACGTCACAAGGAACCGACGCTGTACGCTCACTTCCAGAAGCGTCATGGTTGGAAAATCGACATCGATGACTGTTCCAGGTACATCATCTATCCGAATGTCTTCCGCAGACCGTTCAGATTTCTCCAGAATCTCAAGCTTACGATCCTTGGCAGTTCAAAGACAACCAAACTCAGAAAGGTATGAATGAAACCATGCACATAGCGTTCGGTTTTGACAAGAACTGTGTCATGCCTTGTGGCGTGGCCATGCTTTCAATATGCATGAACACGCCCGGACCCATCCTGTTCCATGCCGTGCTGGACGATGACGTGACCGATGAGTCAAGAAAGATACTCGAAGACATCGCCTTGTCCCATGGAAACAGAATGTTGTTCTACAAGGCAGACACGAGTGCCTTTCAGGAATACAGCGGACTTCCATACATCACAAGGAGCACCCTGCTCCGGCTTATTCTTCCTGACCTGATTCCCGCCGATGTGACCAAGATTCTCTATCTGGACACAGACATCCTTGCCGTGGGGTCTCTCGAGCCTTTATGGAACATGGAACTTGGTCTGGAAGAACCGGCTGCAATGGTTGTTGACAGTGCAGGGTCATCCGTGATATTCCACAATCCGATCGACATTCCTCTTTCGCAGCCTTATTACAATGCCGGTGTAATGCTGATGAATCTGGAATGCTGGAGAAAGGAAAGCATCGGCACGGAATGCATCAGGGAACTGTCAGAAAAGAATTACAGATGCGCCGATCAGGATGTGATCAACAAAGTGATCGGTCACAGAGTCAAACCTGCGCATCTCAGGTTCAATCTGCAGATTACATTCATCAAATATCCTGAAGCCAACTGGTATGTAGAGAAAGAAAAGTATTTCAGCGAAGTCCGCGAAGCGAAGGAAAATCCTGCAATAATCCACTACATCGGAGAGGGCAAACCTTGGCACTATGGCAATGTCAACAATGCAGAATGGCTGAAATACAAGGCCCTGTCGCCATGGAAGAATGAGCCTCTTCCCCACCATTTCACCAGAAGCAAGAATGTACTGTACTTCGACATGGTCAATGATTCTGACATCCGGGACATCAATGCAGTCGCGCAGCCATTGATTGCCCTGACCATGTTGCTGGCAAGGGAACACAGGAAGATGTTCATCTTTCTGAGAAAGGGTCTGTGGACAATTGCAAAGAAAAAGCGGCTGACAGAAAACGTCTGACACTTCAGGCCCGTCCGTGCCTGTGATTGTCCCATCTGCAGATGGCGTCCAGTCTCATGACGGTCAGAAGCATCATCAGCTTTACCTTCGGCTTGCAGAAGTCCGATGGCACCGAAATGATGAATCTGTGGGATTCCGGATGAAGCCTGCGGAACTCCTCAAACCTGTCATGATAGACCAGACTGCATGTCGCCTTGAGAAAACGCCACTGCATCTGCTTGAAATAGAGGCCGTATATTCCTTCATCCTTCATCCACTCTGCAATGCTCTCATAGCTGTAAAGTTCCTGAGCCATGGCACCGCTCTCCACTGAATGGACAATGGATGAAGCATTCTGTCTGTTATAGTGGTACAATGGTTCGTCCACCGATGTGATTTTCCCTGCGTTCTGGAAAAGTTGGACCAGAAGGTAGAAATCTTCAGTGAAGGAAAGTTTCTCCGGGATTCGGACATTGCTGCGCCGATACACGTTCCGTGAAACCATGGCACTCCACAGAGTGTTCCAGACCCATCCTATGTAATCAGCTACGACCTTTTCGTGAGAGGCGGAACAATCGATCTTCGGATGCATGGTCCGGACTCCTTCCTTGTCTTCCATGAAGAAATCGCAGATGCAGATTTCCGCACCGGTCTCAGAAACCTTGCGATACATCTTCTCATACATCGTCGGTTCAACCCAGTCATCACTGTCACAATGAATCAGGAACTCTCCTGTGGCTGCTTCATTTCCATCATTGCGGGAAGAAGCGACTCCCATGTTCCTTTCATGGCGGATGATCACCACATCATCCCTTCGCTGCGGGTATTTCTCCAAGGCCGACATCAGGACCTCATGGCTTCCATCTGTCGGGCAGTCTTCCACGAAGACATATTCAATTTCCTGAAGCGTCTGGCTCATGAGACTGTCAACGCAACGCTCCAGATAGTCCTGGGCATTATAGACAGGGATGATGACACTTACCTTGTAATGCATGATGATACAGTCTGTCTTTCAAATCATTCACAACGACCATGTCTGCGGTTGTCCCATCTGCAGATGAAATCCAATCTGAACAGTACCAGGACAAGCATGATCTTCGTCTTAATGTCGCAAAAGGAATCCGGTATGGAAAGAATGTACCTGTAAGTCTTCCTGTCCAGATTCCTGAACTCCTCGAACCTGTTGTGCAAGACAAGATAGCTTACAGACTTCAGCAGTCTCCACTGCATCGGCTTTTGATAGGATTCATACACTCCTTGTTCCTTGAACCAGCTGATGGTCCTTTCATAGCAGTCAAGTTCCTCCAGCTGCCTTCCTATGTCGATCTTGTGGACGATGGAAGACACATTCAACTGATTGTAGCAGTACAAAGGATCATTGACTGAAGTGACTTTCCCCGCATACTGGAAAAGTCTGACCGTCAAGTAGAAATCCTCGGTGAAGGTAATCCCTGCAGGCGGTCTTGCACCGCTTCGTTCATAGACATCCCGGGCAACAAGCACGGACCAGACAGTGTTCCACTTACAGACAAGATAGTCATAGACCAGCTTTTCATGAGGCTTGGTGCAGTCAATTGCAGGATGCATCCTCTCAAGACCGTCCTTCCTCACGAAGAAGAAGTCACAGATACAGATGTCGGCATTGTCAGACACTGCCTGGCTGTACATTCTTTCATACATCGTCACATCCATCCAGTCATCGCTGTCACAATGCGCAATGAAGTCTCCTGATGCGACATCGAGTCCGTCTGAGCGCGACATGGAAAGTCCCTTGTTGACCTCATGGCGGATGATCCTGACATCCTGCTGCCTTTCAGGAAACCTGGAAAGCGTGTCCGTCAGGACATCGTAGCTGTCATCCTGGGAACAGTCTTCAACGAAGATGAATTCAATCTCCCGCAGAGTCTGTCTCATCAGGCATTCGACGCACCGGGAAAGATAATCCCGGACATTGAATATGGGGACGATCACGCTTACCTTGTAATGCATCTCAGAAATGTCAGCAGATTCTTTCATCAGATTTCAACATCCAGAGCCTTGCGGATCAACGGTGCCATGTCATAGTACCGGTACTCGGCAAGACGTCCTCCAAAGATCACATTCTTCTCCTCATCGGCCAAGGCCTTGTACTGCCGGTAGACAGAGTCGTTCCTCTCATCATTGACAGGATAGAAAGGTTCCATCCCCTCGGTCCACTCCGTGGAATATTCCTTTGTCACGACCGTCTTTGGGCAATCATAGACCGCCTGCCCGAACATCTCGAAATGCTTGTGTTCGATGCTTCTGGTGTAAGGCACTTCCCTGTCCGTGTAGTTGACGATGGCAGCCCCCTGATGGTTTGGTGTGTCCAGCACCTCCGTCTCGAATCGGACGGTACGGTACTGAAGCTTGCCGAAGCGGTAGCCGAAGTACTCGTCGATCTTGCCGGAATAGACAATTCTGTCTGCAACAGACTCGAATTTCTCCCTCTCGTCAAAGAAATCGACCCCTGTACGGATTTCCGCACCTTTGAGAAGACCGTCGATCAGAGCATTGTATCCACCTACAGGCACACCCTGCCAGAGATCGTTGAAGTAGTTGTTGTCATAGACAAATCGCACCGGAAGCCTGCGGATGATGAAAGGAGGAAGGTCTGTGCAGGATCTTCCCCACTGCTTCTCCGTGTAGCCCTTTATCAGCCTCTCGTAGATGTCACGGCCGACAAGCAGCAATGCCTGTTCCTCAAGATTGCGAGGTTCCCAGACTCCGGCGGACTTCATTGCAGCTACGGCCTCGGCCTTCTGCTCTTCAATCATGGCTTCCGCCTCCGCTGGAGTCCTGACTCCCCACATCTGGAAGAAGGTGTTCATGTTGAACGGAAGATTGTACATCCGTCCCTTGTAGTTTGCAACAGGCATGTTGGTGTACCTGTTGAAGGGCACGATCGAATTGACAAAATCCCAGACTTCCCGGTCACTTGTGTGGAAGATATGCGGACCGTATGAATGTACATTGATGCCCGCCATCTTTTCACAGCGGAGATTTCCTCCGACATGCTCACGCTTGTCGATGACAAGGCAAGTCTTCCCGGACTTCATCATACGCCAGGCAAGGACAGAACCGAACAGCCCGGAGCCGACAATCAGACAATCATATCTTTTCATTGCCGGCAAATTATTCTGATGGTTCCGACCTGCCGTCTTTCCTGACCAGCCTGACAATGCCATAGGCAATCCCGGCTGCAATCGACAGATACATCAGCACGATGAACACAATCGCAATCCGGTCTCCCTTGCGGACACTTTCCGGATCGAACCTGAAGGTGATTCCATGGGTTCCTGCAGGAACATTCAAGGCACGAAGCACATAGTCTGCACGATAGCATGTCTGAGGCTTTCCATCAATGCAGGCTGTCCAGCCATGAGGGTAGAAGATTTCAGAGAAGACAACCACACCTGGCCTGGAAGAGGAAGTGACATATTCAAGATAGTCAGGGGTGGCCTTCAGAAGCGACACCTTGGAATTGTCAGCCCGCCCTGGAGACACGCTTGGAATCTGGTCGGCAAAATCCTTCCCGACAACTGCCGTAGATGAAAGATCGACATCCATCAGGGAATTTATCTCATCCTTCGGATTTTCTGCGACCTTGATGCTGTCAACCCACCAAGCATTGCCAAGAGCACCCTTGTTGTACATGACGACAACAGAATCCCGAGATTCATCCTTGGTGATGATGTACTTCGTGTTGAGCATGTTGAACACCGGCGTGTGGCCCTTCTTGAGGTGCACATCGATGATATCGTCGTAGCGCTTGAGCTTTGCAGCGCTGTAACCTCCGACTGACTTGAGATAATAGCTTGTGCGCGATTCCTTGAAGGCATCCGAAATGGCATTGAAGACTCTGAAATTCAATGACTCATCCTGAAGAATCTGCTTCTCATAAGGTTCCATCTTGAACTCGTCGGAAGCCTTTGAAGGTTTCACAAACCAATTGTCATTGAAATATCTCCTGTCAACGGTCCAGAGGTCAATGATGGAAAGGACTCCAACGACGGCCACTGCGAGAGAAGGCTTGATCTTTCCCTTGCCATTCAGCAGAAGTACTGCTGCCGCGGCAAGGATGAACAATGCGGAACGAAGGCTGTCTGTTATCAGAAGAGACTTTCTCTGGTCTCTTATAGCCTGCTGGAACCACTCCGGATAGGACGCGATCATCTTCGGATCCTTATAGGAAATGAAATCATAGGCGAAAGGACCTATGACTGCAAACAGGAGGCAGATGCCGGCTGTGATTCCGGCAGAAATAAAGACATACTTCTTCAAGGTCTTCTTGTCAATCTCTCCGGAAAGGACCTGCTTCAGGGTCATGAGTGCAAGCAAAGGGATTGAAATCTCAGCCACGACCAGGACAGTGGTGACCGCCCTGAACTTGTTGTACAGAGGGAAATACTTGAAGAACAGTTCAGTGAGCCACATCAGGTTGCTTCCCAATGCAAGAAGGATTGAGAATATGGTCGATGCAAGAAGCATCCACTTGTAAGGTCCCTTCACGACAAAGAGTCCGAGAAGGAAAAGGAAACAGAAGATTGCGCCGACATAGACATTGCCTTGAGTCATCGGCTGCCTTCCCCAATAGAGAGGGACCTTTGCACAGACAGACTTGAGACTCTTCCTGGCAATCTTATGATCCACAAGTGCCTTGTAGAATACCGAATGTTCTCCTACCTTTGAACATGACGATCCTCCCTTGATGCCGGGAATCATGAGTGAGAAAGTTTCATCGTAGCCATAGCTCCAACGCGTGGCATAGTCGAGATCGAGACCTTTGTATGCCTTGGAGGAAGATTGCTCTTCTACGGCAGCATCAGTGCCACCGTCCATGTCATATTGGGCAAGCTCGGACCCGCTTCTGGTGGATTCCTTGAGATACTCCCGGTTCACGAAGACATTCGAGCAGCCGGTTCCTATTCCGACAATGACAGCCACGACGAAGACTGCGGTGGAAAGGGTCAGATCCTTCATCCTCTTCTCCTTGATGTGAATCCACAGTTCCGCCAGCCACAGAAGGCCCATCATCATGAAGAAATAGTAGAAGATCTGAGGGTGAAGAGAATATCCGGACGCGACAAATACCATGACAAGGATGGCTCCAAGAACGTACTTCCTGTCGAAGATCAGCTTGTAGCCAGCCAGTACGACAGAAGTAAGGGCTATGGATGCTATCTTGGTGTTGTGCCCAGCTGGAAGCAATGTGATGAAATAGGTCGAAAGCCCCATTGCAATCGCTCCGAACAGGCTCATCCACGGAGAAATGCCGAAGGCAAGCAACAGGATGAAGAAACAGGTGAAGTAGAAGAACAGCGCCCAGACAGGATCAAAGATACATTTGTGAAGGATACTGTTTATAGGATTCAGATAGCGCGAGGAACTGTATTCGGCTCCTCCGCCGATCTGATATGTAGGCATGCCACAGAACATGGAGTTCGTCCACCAAGATCCTCTTCCTGTCTCGGAAGCGTACTGGCTTGCCTCGTGCGAGGCTCCCTGCCAAGTGACATTGTCTGCTCCTACAAGAACCTTTCCGCTCATCACAGGCTTGCAGTACAGCAACGCCGCAACAGCAAAGACAACTACTGCAAAGAGGTAAATCCAGGATCTCTTGAATGCAGATTTTACGTCCATCAGAATTTTTTATTTTGACTCAATAAGAACAGCTGAATCAGATGCCACAGGGACGGTGAAGAATCCGTCAGCATCCTTTTCTGGAGAAACAGGGCCGTCTGTTCCGGTGACCGTCACTTTCCCAGTGGTCTTGAATCGAAGTACATGCTGCGCAGGAGCCTCGTCATAAGGTTCGTCGGCAGAACATACCAGGATTGCTGACTTCCGGCTGCCGTCCCTTGCCTCCATCATGCCGACTACGGCAGGACTTCCATCCGTCATGCAGACATCGGAGAAGGAGCCGGCAGAAAGAGATTCAGCACTTTCAATTCCAGTTCCGTCAAGCCATGCAGTTCCATCGAATCCGACAAAGGATGTCGAGACATTACGGTAGTCCATGTAGGAATCGGCGAGATTGCGGATCTCCGCATTGACTTTCTTAAGCTTGTCGTACTGCTGAGTCTTCTCTCCATTCTCGTCCACGACCTGGTTGTCCCACCATCCTGCGGTCCAGCATGCCCAGATGATGTTCTCGGCTCCGAAAGCCATTGCCGTGTAGGCCTGGAAACGAAGCTGATTCTCGCTGACCCACTTGTCCGGATAGAGGGAATTGACCTGAAGGACTATCCACATGCTGCGGTCAGACTCATGACAAGCATCCGAAACGATCCTGAGGTTGTCATAGGCCTTAGGAACCGTGCACGAATAGACATAGAAATCATAGCAGATGTAGTCTGAAGGCACATTTTTGACATATTCAGCGATATGTTCAGCATATGTGGCAGTTCCGAGCTGGTTGACGGTCTGATCCGAATTGTTCACAGCAACGGAAGCATAGTTCGGATAAAGGTTCAGATAAGGGAACTGGTTCGGGAACAGCGAATCCACCTTTGTGAAGACCTCACCATAGTACGGAAAATCAAGAGCGGACGGCTCATCGCCGATGTCGATTCCCCACACAGCCGGGTGGTCGATCCATGCAGAAGCAGCTTCTTCATATTTGGACATGGGATTGATCTCGGAAAGTTTTCCGGCATTGTTGCCATCTCCTCCCCACCATCCAGGCAGGACATTGGTGACTACGGCTCCAAGGCCGTATTTGCTGAAAAGGTCAAGAGCTTCGCGGTCATCCTGCATGCAGACCACGAAGTCGATTCCGCAGTCGGCGACATCCTTGATGTGCTGCTCGGAACGGGCATAGGGCTGAAGAATGTAGGTACCGATGTTGAGTCTCGTCCGGTCCATTCGTCCGGCAGGTTTGACTTCGGCTTTTGGAGAGCAGGAAATCATCCCAAGGAGAAAAATCGAATAAAGAATTGTCTTGCGCATGATATTGGTTGTTTTTTGGTCATGATCAATGAATATGCTCTCAGGACTGGAACAGTCCGAGGACGAAGATCAGTACAATCGCAATCGGAGCGATGAACCTGATCAGAAAATAGAGCAGCTGACAGAGTCCGCCAAGACCCGGCAACCGGCCCGAATTGGTCAGCTCCGCAATTACATCCTCCTTCTTCATCTTCCATCCCACGAAAAGTGAGAAAAGCAAGGCTCCGAACATCATCAGATAGTTGGAGCACATCTTGTCACAGAAATCGAAGATCGAGCATCCAAGCACCCTGACATCGGAAAGAGGACCGAACGAAAGCGAACAGAAACATCCGAGGATGGCTGCAAAGAGGAATATTCCAAGAGTGGCTTTCCCCCTGGAGACCCCCTTTTCCTCGCTCAGGTAAGCGACACCTACCTCCATCATGGAGATTGCCGATGAAAGAGCGGCCACGAGGATGGTAAGGAAGAACAGAATGGCTACGACGGCACTTGCAACCCTGGCTCCGGCACCCATCTTTGCGAAGATGTAAGGGAGAGTCTCGAACACCAGCCCTGGACCTGCGCCTGGTGCGATGCCTGCGGCAAAGACAGCCGGCATGATAGCGAAACCGGCGATTATTGCAAAGAGAAGGTCCGAAAAGGCCGTACCGGCACCGGAGGCAATGATATTCTCATCTTTCGAAACATACGATGAATATGTCAGCATCGTGCCGACTCCAAGGGAGAGAGAGAAGAAGCTTTGCCCCAGTGCTGAAGCCCAGGCCTTGGCCGTAAGTTTTGAAAAATCAGGCTTCAGAAGATAGCGCACACCTTCTGCCGAGCCCGGAAGTGTCATGGAATAGATTGCAATGAGGACAATGAGAAGAAAAAGGACAGGCATGGTCGTCTTGCAGAACTTCTCTATGCCATTCTTCACACCAAGAAAGACGATGACGGCACATAGCCCTATGAAGATCAGATGGCAGACGATCGGCGGCCAGACAGATGACGCAAAGCTTCCGAACATTCCGGAGACACTTTCAGCATCCTCTGGTCTGAACTGGAAGGTGACCGACTTCATAAGGAATTCAATGGACCATCCTCCCACTACACTGTAAT
>R14__coassemble_1115_pt1 | contig 14431 bp, 10 predicted proteins | sample R14__metabat2_high_PE_037 | metagenome-assembled genome bin R14
ATACCTGTCTGTCTATCTAACTAAAAATAAAATACTGGATTGCTCGATGCCAGCCTGGAGCTGGTACGGACTGCAAAGGTAGGAAATTTTTTCTTTATCAGAGAAAATAATATGTCCACAATCTCCACTTCCCCTTCGAAATGGCCTATATCCATGACCATGAAATCCTTAGGGGTAAAGAAGTGATGATAGGAGATGTCACCGCAGATGTAAGCCTGGGCACCCACGGAAATCGCCTTTCCGATGAGCGAAGAACCCGCGCCGCCGCACATTGCCACAGTGCGGACAGGTATATTCACCGGGCAGGAGCAGCGCACCGTCGCAAGATTGAAGACCTTCTTCACGTATCCGATGAAGTCAGTCCCTGACATAGGCTCCGGAAGGACTCCTGTCGCGCCGAGTCCGAAACCTCCATCCTCGACATCAAGGATCCTGACATCCTCCAATCCCAGCCTTCTGGCCATGGCTCCACTGACGCCATCGATCACCTTGTCAGCATTGGTGTGGGCTGCATAGATGACAATGCCGGAGGCAATTGCCTTCATCACAGCAAGTCCGACAGAATCTTCCGGAGAGATTTTCTTCAATCCGCCGAAGATCAGAGGGTGGTGCGTGACAATCATGTCCGCACCGGCAGCGGCAGCCTCATCCACAAGATCGGGTGTGCAGTCGAAACCGACAAGCACCCCATGTATCTCCTGATCCGGAGAGCCGATGCAAAAGCCGGAGTTGTCCCAGTCCTCCTGAATCGAAAGCGGGGCGAATCCTTCGATCACCTCCGCGATGTCCCTTGCCTTCATAATGACTTGCGAACCTCAACGAGCTGCCTGCGGATGTCCTTCAGGCTCTCAAGGACCTTGACTTTTCCATCGACGGATTTCTTCTCCGCACCCAGTTTCTTTGCAGCTCCTTCAAGTGTCATTCCCTGAACCTTGACGAGCAGGTGTATCTGCTTCAGGACCTCGATGTCATCCTTGGTGAACAGCCTGTTGCCCTTGGCATTCCTCTTGGGATTCAGGAACTTGGTGAAGGAATTCGACCAGAATCTCACGAGAGATGTGCTCTCTCCCAGGATTTCCGCTGCCTCACCGATAGTGTAGTACAATTTTTCCATATTCCTTGTTTTCTTGTTTTTCAATCCATTGACTGTCCCGCATTGGCAGACATGAAGAGCATCTCCATGTAGTCCTCCGGATCTGCCGAAGCGAAGAAATGATGCACAGGGTCAAGTCTGACGCTGTCCTTTCTGATTTCATAATGCAGATGCGGAGCGAAAGAGTTGCCGGACACTCCCACATGTCCGAGCAAGGTCCCTACGGAGACCTGCTGCCCCTGCGAGACACGTATGTCGTCGAGATGAGCGTACCGGGTAAGGTAGCCGCCCTGATGTCTTACTTCCACGACATTTCCCAGACCCTTGGACGAGCGAGTCACATTCGAGACAATCCCCGATGCAGATGCCAGCACCGGTGTACCCTGCTGGGCAATCATGTCGAGACCGTCATGCTCCACGGAGACCTTGTAGAACGGATTTATCCTCCTTCCCACCGTGGCACCGGTCCTGGTGTAGGCAAACGATTCCAAAGGGCTCGACATTGGAGGAAGTCCGTCAGCGCCGGAAGAAAGCGCCTCCATCACCTTGCGGAAATTTTCTTCCGTACGGACTGCCGACACGGAAAGTGCATCCAGCTTTTTCGATGAATAGTCGACCAGATCCTTGTCCCAGACGGAATCCTCATCGGCCAGCATGATGTCAGTTCCCGGTCCCGCCACATCAGGAACAGAGGCATTGAAAAGCCGGCGATAGACCTCGTCTTCCTTTCCATGCATGCCTGCAATGACCTTTCCGACAAGTTCCTCTTTCTCAAGCATTCCGGAATACATCTCACGGTACATCTGGTTCTGCTTCCGAAGCTGCTTTTCAGTGTCAGTGTCGATGAAATGCGCAAAGACAATGTAATAGACCACGGCAAGGGATGCCGTGATCAGGAAATACTTCAGCCCCTTGAGGATGAAATAGCCCGCAGAGCGGGTGACTTTCCTGAATTCGAGATGCGTTCTGTCGAATATGAATCTTTCCCTCATGACGATCCCCCCCTTATCTCCTGTGGACGCTGAATCCATGCCTGCCCTGTCCTCTTCCGGACTCCCTTGCACGCGAAGTGACCATGGACATATATTCACTGACCGGCATCGAAAGATCGAAATAGTTTGCCGGATTGACCTTGTTGTCCCTGTAGATCACCTCATAGTGGAGATGAGCTCCGCTGGCCCTTCCGGACTTGCCCGACTCTCCTATCTGATCGCCTCTCTTCACCTTCATTCCTTCAATCACGTTGACTGTGTTCAGGTGGGCGTACATCGTCTTGTAGCCGAAGCCATGATCCACCGTGATGCAGTTGCCGTAGCCGAAGAAGTCGAACGCCACATTCTCGACGACTCCGTCTCCGGTTGCGAAGACCGGATTGCCGATCTTCATTGCGAAATCGACTCCCGTGTGCATCCTGGCAGCACCGGTAAAAGGATCGGACCTATAGCCGAAAGGACTCGAAAGATTGTACACAGAAGGATCCGGGATCACAGGAGGAACAGCCGGAATGCAAGAGGCCATGTCTCCGGCAAGCTTTGACACGGAGGAGACCTCGTTGAATGACGTGGTCTGGATGTAGGTCTTCTTCAGAAGAGAGTCCAGACGCATGGCGGTGTTCTTCAGCATGTCACCGGCCTCGACTCCATCCAAGTATGAATATTTCGAAGCGCTGCCCAGTCCTGAATTCCTTACGGATGAAGCGATCTCCTTCATGCCATAGATGGACCTGTAGATGTCATCATCCCTGATCTGGAAAGCATCGAGAGTCTCTTCATAGCGGTCGAGCTTGCTGTTCATGAGTTCCATGCGTGACTTCCAGCGGGCGTTCTCAGCCTTCAGGAGGGTTGTCTTCGGAAGATCTATTCCAGCCACCGAAGTCACAAGCCAGATGTAGAGGAATGTAATGAGAATGCTCCCTGCAAACAAAAGAAGTCCCTTGAAAAACTTGGATTTCAGGGACACTTCCTTGATCTCATAGAGCAAGGTCTCGGGATTGAGAATATAACTCACATTCCACTTTCTCATATTCGACAAATATATCTATTATTTGCGACAAATCGCGAAATTTGTTATAATTTTGCCAATTCCATGCCTTTCTCCGAAGCATTTCGGAAGCATCGGAGCAACTTTTTTCAGAAATTATTGACATACAATCATGTACACGTCCAAAGAGATAAGACAGCAGTTCCTGGATTTCTTCGAATCCAAAGCTCACACGGTCGTTCCTTCCGCACCTATGGTCATCAAGAACGACCCGACCCTCATGTTCACGAACGCAGGAATGAACCAGTTCAAGGACATATTCCTCGGAAATTCAGCGCCGAAGACAAAGAGAGCGACCGACTCACAGAAATGTCTGAGGGTCAGCGGCAAGCATAACGACCTCGAGGCCGTCGGACATGACGGGAGACATCACACGATGTTCGAGATGCTCGGAAACTGGAGCTTCGGAGACTACTTCAAGACAGAAGCGATAACATGGGCGTGGGAGCTCCTCACAGAGGTTTACAAGATCGACAGGACAAAGCTTTATGCCACCGTCTTCGAAGGGTCCGCAGAGGATGGGACATCGCTCGACGAGGAAGCCAGGGAAGCCTGGAAGAAGCTGATGCCGGAGGACCACATCATCCTTGGCAACAAGCATGACAACTTCTGGGAAATGGGTGACACCGGCCCTTGCGGACCATGCAGCGAAATCCACATCGACCTCAGGAGTGACGAAGAAATCGCCAAGGTTCCAGGGAAGGACCTTGTCAACACTGACAACGACCAGGTGATCGAGATCTGGAACCTGGTGTTCATGCAGTTCAACCGCAAGGCAGACGGGACACTGGAATCCCTCCCGGCCAAGAACATCGACACCGGGATGGGTTTCGAAAGGCTCTGCATGGTGCTTCAGGGCAAGACCAGCAACTACGACACCGACATCTTCTCCGGATGCATAAGGAAGATCGAGGAACTCTGCGGGCACAAGTATCACGAGAGCGCTGACACAGAAGTCGCAATGAGAGTCATCGCAGACCATATCAGGGCGATAGCTTTCTCGATTGCTGACGGACAGCTTCCTTCAAATGTCAAGGCCGGCTATGTGATCAGGAGAATCCTCCGCCGTGCAGTAAGGTATGGCTACACATTCCTCGGATTCAACGAGCCGTTCCTCTGTACGCTTGTCCCTCAGCTCGTGGCTGACATGGGAGAAGCCTATCCGGAACTTGCGAAGCAGCAGAAACTGATCGAGAGCGTGATCCGTGAGGAGGAGATGTCCTTCCTCAGGACTCTGGACCGTGGAATCAAGCTCATGGATGACTACATTGCCAAGAACGCAGCCTCGAAATCGATCCCGGGGACTGATGCATTCGTACTCTACGACACCTACGGATTCCCGATCGACCTGACTGAGCTCATCGCAGGCGAGAACGGCTACACAGTTGACATGGAAGGCTTCAATGTCGAACTCCAGAAGCAGAAGGAGAGAGCAAGGCATGCGACCGCGAACGAATTCGGAGACTGGGTAGAGTACTATCCGGGAGAGGAAGAATTCGTCGGCTATGACAGCACGACCGTGGAAGGAGCAAGACTTCTGAGACAGAGGACCGTCAAGCAGAAGAACAAGGAGATGCTCCAGCTCGTCTTTGACCAGACTCCGTTCTACGGAGAGATGGGCGGCGAAGTCGGAGACACAGGATTCATGATCTCCGAGAGCGGAGAGAAGATTGCGATAGTCAACACGGTCAAGGAGAACGGGCTCACCGTCCATATTGCAGAGAAGCTTCCTTCCGATCCGACGGAGACATTCACCCTTGTGGTTGACGCTGCGCGCAGGCAGAAGATCGCCAACAACCACAGCTGCACCCACCTTCTCGACCAGGTGCTCAGGGAAGTGCTCGGGACACACGTCGAGCAGAAGGGTTCATACGTCTGTGACAACTATCTCAGATTCGACTTCTCACACTTCGAGAAGATGACCGACGAACAGGTCAGACTCGTGGAAAAGAAAGTCAATGCTCTGATCAGGGCAAATCATCCGCTTGAAGAAAAGAGGGATGCCACGATGGACGAGGCAAAGGCCATGGGAGCCATTGCGTTGTTCGGAGAGAAGTACGGTGACATCGTGAGAGTCGTCAAGTTCGGTGACAGCGTCGAACTCTGCGGCGGATGCCACACCAGCGCGACAGGCAACATAGGCTATTTCCAGATCACAGGCGAATCAGCCATCGCAGCCGGAATCCGCAGGATCGAGGCTGTCACAGGCGAAGCCGCAGAAGCCTACTCGGAAGGGTTCCAGGACATGCTCAGGACAGCACGCGCATTCTTCAACAACGTTCCCGACCTTCCGGGTGCAATCCAGAAGCTCATCGGCGAGAATGCAGAGTACAAGAAGAAGGCTGAGGAATTTGCAAGGCAGAAGGCTGCCGAACTCGCAAAGACTCTCAAGGAGGCTTCAAATGAAATGAACGGCAGGAATCTCATCATTGTCAACCAGGCCACCGAAGCCGTGCTTGATGCAACGATGCTGCGCGATGCCGCCACACTCCTTCAGAAGGAACTGACCAACACCGTCATTGCAGCAGCTATTGAAAGCGAAGGCAAGCCACAGCTCATGCTGATGTACTCCCCTGACCTGGTTGCAGCAGGCAAGAACGCCGGAAAGGACATCCGCGAAGCCGCAAAGTTCATCCAGGGCGGCGGTGGCGGACAGCCCGGACTCGCAACGGCAGGAGGCCGCAACGTCGAAGGACTCAAGGATGCTCTTGACAAGCTGGTAGAAACAGCCACAGCATAGATTCTGCCCGGCAGGAATGAAGAAGATCGACAGATTCATACTCACCTCATTCGTAGGACCATTCTTCATGATCCTATTGGTGGTGCTCTTCATTCTTGTGATGCAGTTTCTATGGGTGTACATCGATGAGCTGGTCGGCAAAGGACTGACGCTGGGCATCGTCGGGGAATTTCTCTTCTGGGGCAGCTGCACGGTTCTGCCCATGGCCCTTCCTCTGGCGACACTGCTTTCGTCAATGATGACGATAGGCAGCATGGGCGAAAACAACGAACTGATTGCACTGAAGGCTGCAGGTGTCTCCGTGTTGAGAGTCATGTCGCCTCTGTTCGCCGCCTCGATTGCAATAACCATAGGAACCTTCTTCGTCATCAACAGCCTTGTGCCGAAAGCCTACAATGAGATCTACACTCTAAGGGAGGACATCGGGCAGACGAAGGAAGAGATCAAGATTCCTTCCGGCACATTCTACGATGGTGTCGAAGGTTACGTCCTGAGAGTTGAAAACAGGGACGACAAGACCGGGATAATGACCGGTGTGATGCTCTATGATCATTCCGGCAACGGCAACACTCGTCTCACGCTGGCCGATTCTGCGATAATGAAGATGTCGAAGGAGAAATCCTATCTGACTTTGAAGATGATGAACGGCATCAACTATCAGGAGACGAACGAAAGGTCCTACAGGGACACATCTTATCAGCTTCAGAAGATAGATTTCTCAAAGCAGGAGATGGTCATAGCACTCGAGAACTACGCATTTCAGAAATCCGACAGCGCCAGGTTCGGCGATCAGGTCAAAGTGCTGCCTCTCAAGTCACTGCATGAAGACAGAGACTATCTCAGCAACCTCAGGGACAGCACGAAGAAAGACCAGCTGATGGCGACTGCCGCAGCATCGATCTTCGCCTTGAGCAAGCAGCTTGACACCACTGAATGCGGAATCACACGGAATTTCGAAGACCCGGACTTCCTCAACTTCGCGACAGAGGATGCTACGGCCACCGCATTGGAGAATGCCGCAGTCAACGCAAGACAGATGGAATCGAACCTGACCACCTACCAGTTCGGCGCATTCGACTACACGGTAAGACTGAGGAGGACCGCACTAGAATTTCTCAGACGCTACAGCCAGGCGATTGCATGTCTGATAATGTTCTTCGTAGGGGCCCCGGTCGGTGCCCTGATAAGGAAGGGAGGAATTGGCGTGTCAGCGATTGTCTCGCTGCTGATGTTCGTCCTGTACTGGGTGGTGGACATAACGGGAGTCAAGCTGGCAAAGGATGGTTCTGTCTCAGCGACATTCGGAGCATTCATCTCCGCGGCGGTGCTGCTGCCGATAGGACTTTATCTCACATGGAAGGCGATCCATGACACAGACCTTTCCAACATGGATTCGCTGAAGAACTGGTGGAGGAAATTCAAGAGCAGGATAGCAGGAATGTTCAAGAAGACAAGAATAGTTTACATGGGAACTCCGGAGTTCGCCGTCGCACCTCTGCAGGCGCTCCTGGAGAAGAATTACAATGTAGTGGGCGTGGTCACTGTGGCAGACAAGCCAAGTGGACGCGGACAGAAAGTCAACGAAAGCGCTGTCAAGAAATTCGCAGTGGAGAAAGGCATTCCTGTGCTCCAGCCTCTAAAGCTCAAGGACCCTCAGTTCCTCGAGGATCTGAAGGCATTCAAGGCAGACCTCTTTGTCGTCGTGGCCTTCAGAATGCTCCCGGAACAGGTATGGACCATGCCGAAGCTCGGGACCTTCAACTTGCATGCAGCACTTCTGCCACAGTACAGAGGCGCCGCTCCTATCAACTGGGCTGTGATCAACGGTGAGCCAAGGACCGGAGCGACAACATTCATGATCGACAAGGACATAGACACCGGAGGAATCATACTTCGTCAGGACTTGATGATTTCAGAGACAGACACCGCAGGCGACGTGCACGACAAACTTATGGAAATAGGTGCCGAAATGGTCGTGCAGACTGTCCAGGGAATAATCGAGCACACAGCTGACACACGTGTCCAGAGAAGTTTCATCCAAGGTTCGGAAGTACTGAGGCCAGCGCCTAAGCTGACAAGGGAGCTATGCCACATCGATTGGAATGACACGACGAAGCAGACCTTCAACCTGATCAGAGGTCTGAGTCCTTATCCTACGGCATTCACCGAAGTGGTCAAGGAAGGCGGAGAACCGGTCCAGCTCAAGATATTCTCCGCTGAGAAAGTCGAGGAAAGCACAGGAAAGGTTCCAGGTTCAATAGTTTCCGACGGAAAATCCTACCTTTGGATTGCGACCTCAGACGGAGCGGTATCCCTGAAGGAAGTCCAGATTGCCGGCAAGAAGAGAATGGACATCAAGTCCTTCCTTGCAGGATTCCGCGATCCTGAGACATATTCGACGACTCCTGGCACCTCGAAAAGCGAGATTGAGAAGACCAGACAATGAGCCAGGCTGTCATCATAGGCAACGGAGACTTTCCAAGAAAGCCCTATCCGAGAGAAATCATACGTCAGGCAGACGTGATTGTCTGCTGTGACAGAGCCTTTGAAGCATTCTTGAGGAACCGCAGGGCAATCTTCGGATGCGACAGGCTTCCGGACGTGGTGATCGGTGACATGGATTCGCTGTCGCAGAAGCGAAGAAAGGAATATTCAGAAATAATGGTGCACCTGACGGAGCAGGAGGAAAACGACCAGACGAAGGCGGTGCGCCACATCCTGCGGAACTACCCGGAAGTGGACACTTTCCATTTCATAGGAGCCACAGGAAAGAGGGAGTGCCACACAATCGGCAACATAGCGCTCCTCATGGAATATGCAAGGCTGTTCGGGATGAGCGGTGACCCGAAGGAAGGCGGGTTGTTCGCGGACATGGTATCGGACTACACGACTTCATTTGCAATCACCGATTCCTGTGAACTGATGGTCGGAGAAGGCAGGGCGATTTCCATCTTCACCCCTGACAACACCCTGCAGATAAAGTCAGAAGGACTAGTCTGGCCGACAGATGACGTACACTTCGACAACTGGTGGAAGGCTACGCTGAACAAGGCAAGTTCAGACACGGTGAGGCTCACCTTGTCGCACAAATCCATCGCCCTGGTCATGCTGGACTAGTACAGACATTAAAGAGAACAACAAAACAAACAAGATAACCCAATGCTTAGAAAGACCAGAATTGTCCTCGCGACAATCTTCTTCGTGGCCATCAGTCTGCTGTTCCTGGACTTTTCAGGGACTCTTCACCACTGGCTCGGATGGATGGCGAAGATTCAGTTCCTGCCGGCAGTGCTGGCAGCGAATTTCGTGACGGTGGGCATCCTGCTCATCGTGACCCTTCTCTTCGGAAGAATCTACTGCTCAGTGATCTGTCCGCTCGGAGTCTTCCAGGACGGAGTCTTCGCAGTGAGCAGGAAGCGAAGAAGCAAGAAGAACAAATGTGAATATTCAAAAGAAAAGAAGTGGCTGCGATACGGAGTGCTGGTGCTCTTCATCACCGCGCTTGTAGCCGGACTCAACTCCCTGGCAGCCATCCTGGCACCATACAGCGCATGGGGAAGAATCGTGCAGAACCTGTTCGCGCCAATCTACCAATGGGGCAACAACGTCCTGGCGACCATCGCTGAAAGGCATGACAGCTATGCCTTCGTTACAAAGGAAGTCTGGCTCAAGAGCCTTCCGACCTTCATAATTGCCGCAGTCACCCTGATTGTAGTGGCAGTCCTTGCATGGAGAAACGGAAGGACCTACTGCAACACGATCTGTCCGGTGGGGACGACCTTGAGCTTCTTCTCAAGGTTCGCGATGTTCCGTCCTGTCCTTGACTCATCGAAATGCAAGGGATGCCGTGCATGTGAAAGGAAGTGCAAGGCCTCATGCATCAATGTCGATGAACGCAGGATTGACTACAGCAGATGCGTGGATTGCTTCGACTGCATCGACAACTGCAAGTTCGGAGCCTTGAAGTACAGATTTGCATGGAAGAAGTCAGACTCACCGGTTGCCCCTGCGAAGACGACGGAAAGTAACATAGATGCAGGAAGAAGAGCCTTCATGGCCGGCAGCATGATCGCGCTCACAGGAGCCGCCCTCAATGCCCAGGAAGCAAGCGAAGAAGTCGTTGACGACAAGAAGAGGGATGGTGGACTGGCTGAAATCCTTCCCAAGGTTGCACCGAAGAGGGAAACCCCGGTCACTCCATTCGGGTCTGAAAGCGTCAAGAAGTTCTACAGCCGCTGCACAGCCTGCCAGCTTTGCGTCTCTGTCTGCCCGAACAATGTACTGAGGCCGTCAGGCAGCATTGAACACCTGATGCAGCCTGAGATGTCCTACGAAAAGGGATATTGTCGTCCTGAATGCGTGAAATGCTCCGAAGTCTGCCCCGCCGGGGCAATCGGCAGGATCACACCTGAGGAGAAGACAACCTGGAAGATAGGAACGGCGAGTGTCAATCTTGACCTGTGCATAGTCAACAAAAACTCAGTCGAATGTGGCAACTGTGCACGCCACTGCCCTGTCGGTGCTATTTCTCTCGTCAAGATTCATCCTGACCAGGAAGACAGTCTGAGGATTCCGTCAGTCATCGAGGAAAGATGCATCGGATGCGGAGCATGCGAGAACCTGTGCCCGTCCCGTCCTGTAAGCGCAATAACCGTCAACGGCTGCAAGGTTCACCACAACGAAATGGTCTGAAGCCTGTGATTGAATATTCAAAGCCATGAAAGAAAAAATCAACAGAAGAGAATTTCTCAAGAAGGCAGGCGAAGGAACCGTCGCCGCTGGGACAATGGCCCTTGCAGGTGCATGTGCACCCAAAAAGACTGCAGAGGCAATAATTGGTGAATCATCAGCCGCCAATGACGACAGAGTCCTTGAGACAGGAAAAATGGAACTCAGGACCAACACCAACAATGGAGACAAGGTCTCCCTGCTCGGTTACGGCTGCATGAGGTTCAGCATGAAGAAAGACGAGAACGGAAAGGACATTCCAGACCAGGACAACATCAACGAACTGGTGGACTATGCCCTGGCACACGGAATCAACTACTATGACACATCCCCGGTCTATATGCAGGGACTTTCGGAAGAAGCCACCGGAGCAGCGCTGAGCAGACATCCGAGGAACGAGTACTTCATCGCGACAAAACTGTCCAACTTCTCGAACTTCTCCCGTGCGGCATCGATGAAGCTGTACAATGACTCTTTCGAGTACCTGCGCACAGACTATCTTGACTACTATCTCCTTCACTCTCTCGGAAGAGGAGGCGTAGAGAGTTTCAATGCGCGTTTCGTGGAAAACGGCATGATGGACACCCTGCAGGCAGACCGTGAAAAAGGGAAGATCCGACAACTTGGACTTTCTTTCCACGGAAATCAGGAACAGTTCGACCAGCTTCTCGCCCTGCATGACAAATACCATTGGGACTTCATACAGATCCAGATGAACTACTGGGACTGGAACCATGCCGACGGCCAGAGAAACGTCAACGCCGACTATCTCTACGACGAACTTGACAAGAGGGAGATTCCTATCGTCGTGATGGAACCACTTCTTGGAGGACGTCTTGCCAATCCGGCAGAAAGCGTTGCGAACCGGCTCAAGGAACGCGATCCACAGGCATCGATGGCCTCGTGGGCATTCCGGTTCACCGGTTCCTACCCAAGGATACTGACCGTTCTGAGCGGAATGGTCTATATGGAGCATCTGCAGGACAACCTGAAGACTTTCATGGACTTCAAGGCACTTACCGATGAGGAAAAGGACTACCTCACGAAGGACATCGCAGACATAATGGCCAACTATCCGACAATAGAATGCACGAACTGCAAGTACTGCATGCCATGTCCTTACGGGATTGACATTCCGGGAATATTCGCCCACTACAACAGGTGCATCAATGCCGGTACCTTCCCACAGAGCAAGGAGCAGGAAAACTACGAGAAGCTGCGCCGCGCCTACCTCGTCAGCTATGACAGGGCGATACCGACTCTGCGGCAGGCAGACCATTGCGCAGGATGCAAGGAATGTCTCCCGAAATGTCCTCAGAGCATTCCGATTCCTCGTCAGCTTCGCCGTATCGATGCCTACGTGGAAAAACTCAAGAAAGGGACATTGTAATTGACAGCATGATTCCAGCTTCTTGCAGGATTGCCCAGCCAACAATCTTTGCAGATTAAAGGAATATTCCTATCTTTGCAGTCACAAAGGAGAGATGCTCGAGTGGCTTAAGAGGCACGCCTGGAAAGCGTGTAAACTCCTAAAGGGTTTCACGAGTTCGAATCTCGTTCTCTCCGCTGAAGACAGAGGCTGACCCTAAAAAATTTTGGGTCAGCCTCTGTCTTATCTTCAACCTCCTGCACCTCCTTTCAGGAGGGCTGAAGGGCCAAAGCCCCTCAGACACCCCGAGTCGCTGTCGCTCCGAAAATTTATTTGGTCAGCATCTTTTCCTCCTAGTATCTGCGACAGCAAAACCAAAATGGGAAGGAACATATTCCAAGGAAGTAATACATATCGAAGACAAGGAGAATCGCCGAATCGACAAAAGTTGGTATCTTTGAGGAAAGCATGAAACACATGAAAAGGATACTCACAGCAGGACTTGTGACAGCAGCCATTATGCTTGCTGCAGCATGCGAAGCACAAGAGACCACAAAGAAAGTCATACTCGGCGACGAACAGTTCGATCTCTACATTCCTCAACTGGAAGGAAAGAGAGTCGCTGTCTTCAGCAACCAGTCAGGGATAGTGGGAGACAAGGTCACCGGCTCCAAACTGGCGGATGCGCTGGCACCTTACGGAGGATGCTTCAAGGAAGAAGGGAACGGTTCCGACTTGCAGGAAGCTGCACTGATACCATTCCTCGAGCCATCGGAGCCAGAAGGGAAAATCGAATATGGCCCACACATCGTCGATGCGCTGTTGGATAAAAGGATAGACGTCAGGGCAATCTTCTCCCCAGAACACGGCTTCAGAGGAACCGCAGATGCAGGTGAACTGGTAGGAAGCGGAAAAGACCCGCAGACCGGAATCGAAATCCTGTCACTCTACGAAAAAGGCTCACACATGCCCGGCAAGGAAAGCATGGACAAGTTCGACATCCTGCTGGTCGACATTCAGGACGTCGGACTGAGGTACTACACCTACTACATCACGATGCATCACCTGATGGAAGCCTGTGCAAAGTATGGCAAGAAAGTCATCGTCCTGGACAGACCGAACCCGAACGGATTCTACGTTGACGGCCCGGTCCTGGACATGAAATACAAGTCAGGAATAGGATGGCTGCCGGTCTGCACGGTCCACGGAATGACCCTGGGAGAACTGGCTCTGATGATCAACGGGGAAGGGTGGCTGGATGGAGAGGAGAAATGCGACCTGGAAGTAATTCCATGCAAGGGTTACACCCACTCGACACGTTACAGCCTCATACTTCCACCATCTCCGAACCTCAAGGACATGAAGTCAGTCTATCTCTATTCCTCCACCTGCTACTTCGAGGGGACGGTTGCCACCCCCGGACGTGGCACGGAGTTCCCGTTTGAAGTCTTCGGGCATCCGGATCTCGATGTCTCTGAATATTCATTCAGCTTCACCCCAAGGAGCATACCCGGAGCAAAGACACCGCGCTACCAGGACCAGGAATGTCACGGACGCGACTTGAGGGAGATGGAGATCGAACAGATCTGGGACGAGAAGATAGCCCTGAGGCACGTCTGTGATGCCTACAATGGGCTTGGCATGGGAGATTCGTTCTTTGGAACGAACAATCACTTCGAACTTCTTGCAGGACAGACCTACGTCAGACAGATGATTGAAGATGGGTGCTCCCCGGAAAAGATCTCCGAATGCTGGGCATCAGATGTAAAAGAATTCAAAGCTCGAAGGAAGCCCTATCTTCTCTACCCGGAAGACTGATTTACGAACAGGCTGCCGTGAGCAAGGAAACCTCTGTGGCTCACCGCGACAACTTTCGGCCCGAAAAGGGCTGGAGCGTTCGGGGAAAGTGACTCTAGTTCAACGAGCCGCCGACAATGTCGAGAATCTCAGACGTAATCTTCTGCTGGCGACCCTTGTTGTACTCCAATGTAAGTTCGGAAAGAAGGTCGTTGCCATTGTCTGTGGCAGTCTGCATCGCCACCGTCCTGGCAGCATGCTCGGCTGCATTGCTGTCAAGAAGAGTGGAATAGATTCTGAGACGGATGACCTTCGGAAGAAGAATCCCGACAAGATGCTCCGGAGAAGGCTCGATGATCAGATCCTCAGGATTGGCCGGACCAGTTTCCTCTTCCGGCTCGACGCTGACCTGTTTCCCGGCATGAAGCTCAGAGGACGAGTCTGTCAGCGACATCGGCAGATAAGTCTGCCTCTCCGTCGGCTGGGATGAAGTGGACTTGAAATGATTGTGCACAATCTCAACCTTGTCGAAAGCGCCATCCGAAAACTTGTCCAGAAGTTCCTGGGCAAGAGACGAAGCCGCATCGTAGGAAGGAGCCTCGGACATCCGAGTGAAATCCTCCGGACTCTCATATCCGGCCTTGCGCATGGCCTCAGCCATCTT
>R14__coassemble_1116_pt1 | contig 14429 bp, 12 predicted proteins | sample R14__metabat2_high_PE_037 | metagenome-assembled genome bin R14
GTGTATTCAGTAATGTCTGAAGCTGTCTTTGCATAGAAATAGACATTCGTGCCAACACCGAAGCTCACTACAAAGGAATATCCCTTGTCCAGACGACAGACAAGTCATCACGGTTCGTGATGGACGAGAACTACCTCCGCGGCGAAAGCTTCTCCATCGGTTACGAATGCATCGCCCCATGGGTCAATCGGATTGGGATGAGTTCGCTCACGTTGCAGGCAAACATGAACGACATCTTCCGTATCTCCACTGTAAGGGTCGAAAGAGGTACCGACTATCCATTTGCAAGAACGATAAGTCTTTCAATATCCGCCATCTTCTGATGAAAAAGAACATCCTCATACTCCTTCTGTCCATACTGGCCTGCAGCTGCGGAAAGTGGCTGGAGATTCAGCCATACGACACGATCTCCGAGGAACAGTTGCTTGGCAGCCAGGAAGGCTACAGGCTGTTGCTCAACGGAATCTACGTGGAGCTCTGCTCCGATGATCTCTACACAGGGACACTCGGATGCGAGATGCTTGAGATTCTGGCCGGTTCCTATGAAATCGGCTCGGACAGCAATGTCTGGGGAGACTACACAGACCTGCGGACATACAGTTACGGTACCGAGTACTGGCGAAGCCGCCTGGACCAGATGTGGAACAAAGCCTATTCGCTTGTCCTTGACTGCAACAAGATTCTGGCTGGCATCGATGCAGACCGTAATGTCATGACCGAGAAGGATTTCCATCTGATCAAAGGAGAGGCTCTGGCGCTGAGGGCAATGCTCCAGTTTGACATGCTGAGGCTGTTCGGAAGCGAAGCAGATCCTGATGCGGCTGCCATTCCATACTACACAGAAGTCACGACATCTCCAGAAGCCAGGCTCTCTGGAAGAGAATCTCTTGAAATGGTGATCGGAGACCTGGAAGATGCAAGGGAACTGCTTGAGGGCGATCCTGTCAGGACAGAAGGGAGAATGATGTCATCGACGGACGGAGATGATTCATTCTACCGCTATCGCCCGCTGAGGCTTAACTATTTTGCAGTGACAGCCCTGCTGGCTCGGGCTGAGCTTTGGGGAGGAAATGCAGCAGCCGCACTGGAATATTCAAGGGAAGTACTGGCCAGTGTGGAGGAAGGAATTTTCCCGCATGTGGAAAGAAGCAGCGTGATAGTGAGCAGCGGAACTCCGGACAGGATATTCTCCACCGAAGTCCTCTTTGCTCTTTCGCATGCTTCAAGGAACACCTTGTTCACTTCCTATTTTTCCCCGTCCAGGACGACATGGACGTTCAGGATGGAAAGCGATCTGATCACCAGGACCATCTATGGAGGCGGAAGCGAAACAGGAGGGTATCAGGATGACTGGCGCAACAGGGCCAGATGGTCCGGCAGCGGCTCGAACCGGTACTTCTACTCCTACAGCGACCTGTCCCAGGGAGGCATTGAAAACACGATGATTCCTCTGATAAGGACCGGAGAGATGTATTTGATTGCAGCTGAAGCTGCCGCAATGCAAAGCGGAGATCCAAATACAGCTCTTCCATACGTCAATGCCCTAAGAAGAAACAGAGGCATCAGTTCGACGATGACGGAACTCGACGACGATCTCCTGACTTACGAATATATCAGGGAACTTTACGGAGAAGGACAGCTGTTCTTCATGTACAAGAGAAGAGGAATGGACCCTGTCTGGGGGCAGGACAGCAGGAAGGAAGCATCGGAGGATGTCTTTGTCCTGCCGCTGCCAGACACTGAAGCCGACAACAGGATATGATGAGAAAACCGCACTGCATAACACTTGCCTTGATTGCAGCCATCAGTTCTGCAACAGTCTCGACATCATGCCGCAAGGAGGAGCCGAAATACTTCGACGACATTTCCGGAGTCTATTTCCTCAACTATGCAAAGGCCGGAGTGGTTACAGACTCCACAAGCATCACTTTCGCCTACATCGATGAAGATCACACCGATGTAGATGTCAACATCCAGGTACTTGGAAGGGCATCGTCAGAGGTCAGACCGATCGACCTCCACATTGCAGCAGCCGGAGCAGAGGAAGGGACTGACTATGATCTGCCGGTGAAGGCAGAAGTCCCAGCCGGGAACACCTCCTTGACCTATACTGTTCGGCTTCACAGGACAGCCGGGCTCAAGACAGCCACAAAGATGATAGTGATGACGCTCCACGAGTCTGAAGATTTCAAGATCCCGTTCAACGGAAGGTTTGTCATCACCTTCAATGACCAGTTCACGACAGCACCGGAAGGGTGGATGGATTCCTTTGTCGGGGAATTCTCGCAGCAGAAATTTGAATTGATCTGTTCGGTGATGGGAATGTCAAGACAGGATTTCAACAAGAAGAATGGAATAACATTTTCCAGATGGATGTACATCCAGACAAGGATGCAGCAATATGTGACAGAACAACAACAGAGGAAAGCGGCCGGGGAAGACTACGATCCGGAAGCATTCGACTCTGAAGGCAATCCTCTTTCATTCGAATGATGCCGATGATGAAAACATGGACAACGGTCATTATGGTTCTTTCCATCCTTTGCTTCTCATGCTCGAAGGATCTGGGCAACTACGCCTATTCAGAGCTTTCAGATCCAGGGATAGGAGGCATTGATGAGGAATATTCAGTATTGACTCACGAACAGTTCACGATCACTCCGACCGGAGATTTTGCTTCCTCGGAATGGGAATTCCGATGGAGCGCAGTCAGTCTGGGAAATGACAGGCAGTCCTTCGAAATCGCTGCCACAAGAACTCTGGACATGGAAATGACGCTGGATGAAGGAGACTATACCCTTGTCTTTCGAGCCAAGGACATGAAGACAGGAGTCTTCTGGGAAAAACAGGCGAAACTGGAAGTGAGAGAGATCACGTCCGAGGGCTGGATGGTCTTGTGCGATGCGGACGGAGAGTCACGGCTTGACTTTGTGTCAGCCATAACAGGCAGGACATACACAGACATTCTGGACAGGACATTCACAGGCCCTCACAGAATCTTTTACAGCTACTATGCAGAGACATCCTCTCCTTTCTATCTGACAAGTGACGAATGCACCACACGGCTGTCCAGATATGGCTTTGCATGGAAGGATGAATTCCTCTTGGACTATGAGATGGGAGAAGGCAAGGCAGGGAAAATCAGTGCAATGGAAGACGGAGCCGGGGACAAGATCATGATAAGCGACGGACAAGCCTACCATGCCGGCTGCACTGTTTCAATAGGTCTGTTCGGAGCCATAGAAGGTGCTGAAGACCTGGCACCTGCAATCGGAGTGAACAGACTGACAAGGAACATAGTGGTCCCGGCCTATCTGTTGTATGACACCAAGGAGAAACGGTTCCTCGGATATGCACCGAATCTCGCCACATCAGACCTTGGCTACAACAAGGCACTTAATGAGATGAACGACCTGGTAAGTCTTCTGGGGAACATGGACAATGGAGGAAGTGTAATCGGCACAGCATTCCAGAAATTTCCGCAAGGTTATGACTTCGTGCACATGGAAAGCACCATCTATGATCCGAACAACACCTCGATGGGGATGATCTACACCGTGCTGAAAGATGGAAATTCCTTCTATGTCTATGGAATCCAGCTGGGAGAGATGTGGGGGGCCGTGACAATCGGTGACTGCACCTGTGCCATAGGCAGGACACTGTACAAGGACATTTCCTCATGCACGTCGATTGCCAAGGCTGAACATTTTGCATTCAGTCCGATGTCCGCAATGATGTACTACTCAGTCGGAGGATCGATCTACTCCGCAGACTTGTCAGTGACAAAGCCGACAGCAAAGAAGATTCTCAGCTTCGATGGTGAGCAGGTCACCGTCCTCAAATTCCAGAAGTACGAGGATGTCCTCAACTATGAAAGGCAGTTCGACCTCATAGTAGGAAGTGTGACAGATTCCGGAAATGGCACACTGAGAGTCTATGAAGGCTACACTTCCGGAGGATCGTTCAGTTCGGTGCAGCCACAGACAGTCAACGGACTTGGGAACATCGTGGATGTATCATACAGAGAAAATTTGAATTGACATGAACAAGCAGAAGAACTTTTCACCAATTGCAATGGCATTGATCCTCTTGCTTGCTGCAGGATGCAGCGGCAGGAAAGAAGATTCCATAATTCTCAGAGTCTCGGTTGACGAGCCGGTACTCAAGAAGGTGGGAGTGGTGGTCGACCGGACCAGGAACTATACTGTCGATCTTGATGAGAGCGGTCATGGAACTGTAGAAATAAAAGGATGTACAAACATCTTCCCGTCAATTTTCTACAACAGTTCCAAAGGTGCAGTATGCCAGATGTTCCTTCAAGGCGGAGACGATGTCACGCTGAACATTACGGAGAAAGAATCCAGAGGTCAGGCAGTCGGGCCGAAGAAAGGTGGCTTTTCAGTGACATGCAACAACAGTTCCTCATGCCATGCGAATTCAATCACAGACTACCTTACCAACACTCCCCTGTCGCCGTTCAAGGAGGACTACACACTTGGACTGGACGATTTCATCAAGTCAATTGAGAAATGCATCACAGATGCCGAAGACCTTTTGGAAGCGGATGAACGTCTGAGTGCTGACAAATCATTCATCAAGGTTGAGAAGAAGAGGATCACCTATGCCTACTGGCAGTTCCTGCTGACCTATCCTATGGGACGCAAGATGAGCGAACCCGAGTACGAGGCGGACAATGCCTTCTACGATGCTGTCAGCAGGATGTACGTTGAAGATAAATCCCTGCTGTGGTGTACTGAATACACCGACTACATGCTTTATGCTTCCAGGATGCTTGCTCAAAGGGAAAGTTCAGAAGATCAGACACTTGCAGGAGCAAGATTCATAGGAAAGAACATCAGCGACCCAGTCTTGAAGTCAAGGCTTGAAGGAATCGGCGCGATCGATTTTCTCCGCTACAACGGGTTGAAAGGCTCAGATGAAGTGCTGAAGGTCTGCCGTGCATACATTACGGACAAGGAGACATCTGAAGCTCTGGACAAAGAGATCGAAAGGCAGAATCCTCTTTACCCAGGTCACATGTCACCTGAAATCACAGCAACAGACATCAACGGCAAGTCTTATGACATAAAGTCCCTCAGATGCGGACTTCCGATGTACATCGATGTCTGGGCGACCTGGTGCGGGCCATGCAAGCAGGAACTGCCATACATGAAGGAACTTGAGGAGAAGTACAAAGGGAAGATAAGTTTCGTGGGCATCTCAGTTGACAAGGACAGGGATGCATGGGAAGAAAGGATCGGTCAGGGTGACATGCCGGGTCTTCAGCTGCATGCCGGTGCAGAAGCGTCTTTCATGGAATCCTACGGAATTCAAGGCATCCCAAGGTTCATCCTTCTTGACAAGTACGGAAGAATCATAGATCCGGATGCCCCAAGACCATCCGCAAAGGAACTGATAGAGAAAGTTCTTGAAGAATTGCTTTAGTTCTGTGGAATGATGAAGAGACTGACTTGGATATTTTCATTCATGACCGTGATGGTGATGGCATTTTCCTGTGGAAAGGAGGATGCGGATTCCGGCATGAGCGAAGAGGAAAGGAACAATTGGAATACGGACATTCCCGCGCATGAGACCTGTCCTGTGATGTCAATTGTTGTCCCTTCAATGGCATCTGGCGACGAACCTTTGGACATCCTTGGTACTGGATTTACCAAGGAGATGGAAATCTACTTCTGCACTGCGGTGACGAGGTCTGCCGGAATCATGGAAAAACCTGATGCAGGGACGCTGACAATGGCTGAATATGTTCTCAGCGCCGGAGGGATCAGCATCACGATTCCGGAAGGAATGGTCTCAGGCTCATATTCAGTTGTACTGCATGTCCCCGCAGACGATACATGGTGGATGCTGTCAGAATCGATTGCACTGACGGTGAATGAGAAGCAGGGAAAACTGTCTGCAATCGAACTTGTCTCAAGGACGGAATACGACATCGACGGAGCAGACATGAGTGAGATGGAAGTTCTGGCCGAAAGTGAAGGGATGAGTCTGGAAGCCTTCAAGGAGGCCTTGGTCCAATCCGGTTACAGGACAGACGAAAGCACTGCAGGAATGTACTTCACCTATGATGCCGATGGTTACATGACATCGGTCAGCGGAAGCATTTTCTCCGGAGTGGATGATTCTCCCATCTACACGATGGAATGGTCTGATGACCATCAGACACTTAAAGTCATCAACGACAGATTTGAAGCAGGCTACGACATGGTAAGTTCGTACTCCTTCACGATTCAGGATGGGAAGGCAGTCTCAATGACAGAGGAAACCGAGGCAAGAGAGACAGACTATGACTTCGAGTACAATGACTTTGGCAATCTGACAACGGAAAAGAAGTGGACCGGGACAATCTACGGCTCGCTGACATTCAACACAAGACATTCCTTCACAGGAATCGGCAAACAGACATTCTTCAGATATTCATCGCCTTACACAGGAGTAAGTTCCAACGGCCCGGATGTCCCGGTGGCGATTCTGGATGTGATGTACCACTATGGATTCTCGGGTCAGGACATGGAATGGATGCCGCTTCTGAATGTCCTCGGACTCTGCGGCACACCATCACCATACGTTCCTTCGAGCCTGTTTGACCCGGAGACACGCAAATGGTTCAGCATAGAATACACATGGGCAGGGTACGCCGATGAAGGAGAGCCGGATGTGGTCGAAAGCGCTTCATGGACCGCATCAGGCAAGGACAGCCGTTATGATGTGATCCCTGTCAGAAGTTCGACCACGGTCAGGTTTTCCTACTAGATTCCAAGTTTTGCACGGATCGCTTCCGGAATGGCATCCTTGTGGACCATTATCGCGAGTGTCTTGTACCTGACAAAAGTCTTTGAGACATACCATATGCCCTTGTAACGTCCGGTCTCGCCCCATGAATTCTTGATCATGAAGTACTCAGTGCCGTTCTGATCCCTGGCGATTCCGAAAGCATGCATTGCATGGTCTTCGGTAGTGTTCTTGTCTTCGTACTCCTCCTGGCGCATCTCCGGTGTCACTTCCAGTTCTTTCATCGGACCGGTGATGCGCGGCATGCCTGAGCGACCGTCTGGCGCGCCAGTCCATCTGGCCTGGTCGCTTCCTGAAGTCTCTGCAAGAGCCTTCATGTCAGGAACGATGCCGATTCCGTCTCTGGTGAATCCGATCTCGCTCACATCCGAACCCCATGCGAATGTGTACCCCTTTTCAATCGAATTGTCCATGACAGCCATGAACTCATCAAGAGGAATGTTGTAGGCAGTCTCCCAACGCCAGTTGTCGGCAGACTCGATCGGATGCTTTTCATACATGGAGAGATGAGTCCACGACGTAAGCTCGACATAGTCGGAAGGGTCGATGCCAAGAGATTCGAAGTAGGTATGCGGGGTGTATTCGACACCATCCACGGAGAATGTCTCCGGCGCCGGTCCCAGATAACAGTCGAGAATCGCCTTGACTCCCTGCTTCCAGACAGGGGTAAGATTGCCCTTCACATGTGATATTCCTTCTACATAGCCGGCAAGTCCTGCGGAAAGTTCCCTGTGGTTGTGCCTCTCACTGCCATAGTTGAGTCCCCTCATCTCAGACTCCGGGACAGCCCCATACTTGTCCATGATCGTCAGGACATCACCGAAGGAACTTCCCTCGCCGAAGTTCATCGCGCCGTCAACACGGATGTACTTCTCGGCCCTGTCTTGATAGGCATTGTAGACCGTGTACATCTCAGCCAGATCGAGATCTCCGACAAATCCCTTTCGGAGCGCCTCCGACTCCATGAATGACGTGACGGCAAAGCACCAGCAGGTGCCTGTTCCGGACTGGTTCTTGACAGAAGTGACAGGCAGCTGTCTGACTGTTTCAAACTTGAAGTCCTCCTTCTGAGAAGCTGGAGCGGAACTGTCCTGTGCCAGAACCTGCACAGGGAGGCATGCGCACGCAACGACAATGATTGCGGCTGGGAAATTTGATTTCATATTCAGATTTTATTTTCTTTTTTCATCAGAGCCTTTACCCGCGGGGAAAGGTACAGGATTGTCGTCATCGTGGCGAAAGCCATCATGGCAAATGCAAAATCCATTATGCACACCACCGTGCTGAGGGAGACCACGCATGAGACCAGAATTATGAAAAGGTAGAGGTATTTGTAATACTGGCCACGCTTCTCGCCGAAAAGGTAGGAAGCACACTTTATTCCATAGATGGAATAGGAGAACATGGTGGAGAAAGCGAAGAATGTCACCACAATGACTAGCATGTACTTGCCCCAGCCGGGAAGGAGCGTCTCATAGGAATTCAAAGCGATTGCAAGCCCCTTGATTCCTTCGACTTCATAGTTGCCTGCCATGAGTATCGGAATGGCAGTGAGCGTGCAGACAAGGCCTGAATCGATGGCCGGACCGAGCATGGCGACAAGGCCCTCGCGGACAGGATCATTGTTCTTTGAGGAGCCATGCATGAGCGATGCTGTTCCGACACCGGCCTCATTGACATACATCGCCCTTCGCGCGCCGATGATCGCAATGCCGGCAAAGGCGCCGAAACCGGCCTTGAAGTCGAATGCATTCCGAACTATCTCGGAGAACACTCCAGGGAGCCTGTCAAAATAGATCACCATGACCACCAGGACCAGAAGGAAGTAGATTGTCACCATGAAAGGGACGATCTTGGTAGCTATGCTGGAAATCCTGCTTATACCGCCGACGACCACGACTGTCACAAGTGCAGCCATGACTACACCGATGACAAGCTTGAGAAGGAAGGTAGTTTCAAGTCCCATCGGTTCGGTGATCACAGTGGTGATCGATTCGGTAAGCTGGTTCGCCTGCATGACACAGAAGCAGCCGATCATTCCGAAAGAGGCGAAGAAAACAGCCAGAGGCTTCATCTTCGAGCCTATTCCTTCAGTCATCATGTACATCGGGCCACCCTTGACATTGCCATTCTCGTCATGGCCACGATACATTATTGCAAGCGTTCCCTCAAAGAACTTGGTAGCCATCCCCAGAAGGGCGCTGACCCACATCCAGAAGATTGCTCCCGGTCCGCCCATGCAGATTGCTATTGCAACACCGGCGATATTGCCCATGCCCACGGTGGAACTGATGGTAGTCATCAGAGCCTGGAATGAACTTATCTGTCCCTCGCCATCAGACTTGTGCCCCAAAGCCCTTATCGCAGATCCGAACCTTCGGAGAGGGACAGCGCCCGAATACAGAAACAGGAACAATCCCCCACCGATCAGAAGAATGAACAGAGGATAGCCGCAGACGAAATCGCTTATCTTGGTAAGTAATTCAGACATTACAGGTTGAATTTGATTGTAGAGCCGTTTTCGGTGACATCAAGCATGACTTCAGCCCCTATGACCAGAGGCATGTTGACTCCGCCATGTCCTCCCGGGAAACCATAGCAGACCGGAATGTCAAACTGGGAAGTGTACTGTGAAATGAGCTCATAGACATCTTCAAAATTCATGTCCTCACCACATTTCCTCATGACTCCGATTATGATTCCCTTTATGTTCTTCATCCTGCCCTGCAGGAAAAGAGCCTGGAAGAAGCGGTCGATGGCATGCATGCTTTCCTCGACTTCCTCAAGGAAGATTATCGTGTCATCCAGCTGCGTGAAATCGTATCTTGTTCCAAACAGGGTCTGGAAAGTGACCATATTGCCCCCGATCAAAGTACCTGTTGCACGGCCGGGAACATCATACTGGTTATGTTCCACCCTGTACTCCGGCATTTTGCCGAAAAGCATGTCCCGGACGGCAAGACTGTACTCGTTGACTCCCTTTTCTCCACCCCATGAGGAGACCATGTTGCCATGAATGGACATGACTCCGGACATGGTTGATGCAGAAAGCAATGTGGTGATGTCGCTGAATCCGACAAGCCATTTCGGATGCTCCGCGTATGTCGCAAGAGGCAGCATCGGAAGAAGCTGGACGGTTCCGTATCCTCCCCTGGTGCAGATTATAGCCTTGATGCTGTCTGCCTCATAAGCCCACTTGAGATCCTCGACCCTCTGGTCGATTGTTCCCGCAAAGATATTCCTGTTATGCCCGCGGGCATCTTTGACCGGGTCGGCATAGACATATTTTCCGAGCACCGGAACAAGTCCCCATTCTTTCAAGACATTGCAGCCACGCCTCAACGCGACGCTGTCGGTGAGTGCATAGGAAGGAGAGATGACTGCAACCTTGTCGCCGGGCTTGAGATAGTCAGGACGGATCATTGTGATCATTGAAAGTATTGCGAATAGAAGTTTCATCATTGAACGAAATGCTTACAGTTTCTGATGTTTCCGTACATAGGTGTTGACTATCAGAGTCAAGGCTCCATCTCCTGTAAGGTTGCAGGCCGAGCCGAAGCAGTCCTGTATGGTGAACATGGTTATCAGGATGGCGGCAGCTGCATCACCAAGGTGAGCACCCGGAGCGCCAGGCACCGGGAGTATCGTGGTTATCAGACCGATGGAGGCCATGATTGTTCCACCGGGAACTCCAGGCGCGCCTATGGCAACCACGCCGAGAATCAGGACAAAGACGACCATCGAGCCGACCGTCGGCATGCTTCCATAGAGGACCTGCGACACTGCACAGACAAAAAGGACTACTGAAAGGACCGAGCCACAGAGATGGATGTTGTTGAAAAGCGGGACGCTGTAGTCCACTACGTCATCATCCAGAAGATCTGACGAATGCGCGCACTCGAGAGCAACGCCAAGCGAAGCTGCCGACGACATGGTCCCCAGAGCGGTAAGATAGGCCCTGGGATATCTGCGCAGCACCTTCAGACTGTTTTTCCCGGAATATGCAGCCGCGACTCCATAAAGGATGGCCAGCCAGATGTAGTGGCCGATTATGGCAACAAGGATGACAAGGACGAATATCTTCAGCTCCGGGAGGAATCCCCTGTAAGTCAGAGTGCAGAAATTGGCAGCGACATAGAATGGAAGAAGAGGGATGAGAATCCTCTTGACAAGCAGAAGGACTATTTCCCTGAACTGCTGGAGGAGTCTTGTATATTCCTCAGACTTTATCCATGAAACGCCGATTCCAAGGAATATGGACAGCACGAGAGCGCTCATGACGCTCATGACAGGAGCTATCTCAAGGTTGAAGACAGCATCCGGAAGCGGAGCCAGAGCCGCAGTCTCACCAAGGCTGAGCCATGGCACTACAATCCGGGCCATCGAAATGCCCAGGATCGCAGCACCCTCAGTGGAAAGATACGCCACGGCGAAGATGAACAGCAGAATCTTCGAAGTGCTGCCCTGCATCGAGGCGATCGATGGAGCGATGAAGCCGATTATGATGAGTGGGACAAGAAAGAAGATCAGCTGGCCTGCGACCTGCTTGACCATCATCACAGCCTTGATTGCTCCCTCACCGGCACAAAGTCCACCGAGGATTCCCACAATGATTGCAACAAGCAGCCAGAAAAGGATGTTCTTGAAAATTTTCTTCATATCACTTGAGTCCCACTGCCTTACGTGAATCCTTGAGATACTTCGCTACCTGCTTCTTGTCGATTGTCGGCACGGTGCGGCCATTCGCTCCAGTGGTTTCCTCGGCACAGAAGAGAGAGTCCCACAACGCTTCCTCTGCAGCCTCTATCGTCGCCATGAAAAGACCCGACATGTCATCATTCAATAGAAGTTCCGGTGAATATTCCCCCTTGCTGCCATCGATCAGGTTTTCCGGGCAGGCAGAGAACGCTATGACATAGTCACCGCTGCCGTTTGCAGCGATTCCACCAGTCTTTCCAAGCCCGAGCATGGCACGCTTGGCGATTCTCTCAAGGTTGCGGGCATCCACAGGCGCATCGGTTGCGACCACTATCATGCATGACCCGTCGACATCAGCGATGACCCTGTCTCTGAAGAAATAATGATTGGTAAGCTGTCCCACAGGGACTCCATCGATTTCCAGCACGCCACCGTAGTTCGTCTGGACGAGGACACCGACAGTGTAGCCCCCCATGGACTCAGGAAGGACTCTCGATGCAGTCCCTATTCCGCCCTTGACACCGAATGCGACGGTACCGGTACCTGCGCCGACACATCCTTCTTCAACAGGGCCTCCCTTTGCAGATTCGATAGCTTCAATCACATCTTCCTTTCTGACATAGCGCGCCCGGATGTCGTTCAGTTCACCGTCATTGGTTTCTCCGACAACCACATTCACAGAACGGACACCCTCATTGCCGGGCTGGCTGAGGGTCCATTCGATTCCGCCTATAAGTCCTTCGGCGACATTCAAGGTATTTGTCAGGATGATCGGAGCTTCGATATTGCCGAGTTCGGCGACCTGTGTCGTTCCCGCAAGCTTTCCAAAGCCATTCCCGACATAGACAGCAGCGGGGGTCTTCAGATTGAACAGATTACCTTCATGCGGGATTATCGCAGTGACGCCCGTGCACATGTCCCCGGAATCCTTGAGGGTGACATGGCCGACCTTGACGCCAGGCACATCCGTAATTGCATTGAATTCACCGGTCTTCATAACCCCGGGTCCGAAACCGCACCAGTCTCTCATTCTTTTCTGCTGGGCATCGGCATTGATCACACTACTTACTGAAATCACCGCAACTGCTGCGGCACAGATAAACCTGTTCATTCGTCTTGTTCGTTTAGAATGTTCTAAGTTACCATATATTTTTTAAATTTGTGACAAAATGGACCTTGTTTCTCAACAACGGAGACACAAGAAATACACTCTGACAGCATGAAACGAACTTTAACCCTTACCCTTGGCATCCTTTCAATGGCGCTTGGGATGTCAGCGCAGACTATCACGGTAAAAGACAGCAAAGCCTCCGTGGACAAATGGACACAGGAATCGAAGGCAGGAGTCTTCATAAGCAGAGACGGAGTTCCCGCGACCGTCAATTCTGAGGCTGCAGCCAATGATGCCGAGGCCGGAATCTTCACTGCCAGGACGAAGGGCCTCAAGAGCGGCAGGGAGTATGGAATGTACATCTACAGTCCCTATCAGGAATCGCCAGAGTTCAAGGATGGAAAGATGAAGGTAGAAATCCCTTCCATACAGGACGGCACATGCCATCCAGTCAACTTCGGATCTGCGGAAGTCACCGGATCGAGAAAAGTTGAAGCTGAATGCGATCTTGCAGCAAGGACCACAAGTGTCATCATCAAGTTGAGTTCCAGGAACACCACCTACAGCGACTGGAATCTGGAGAAGATAACTCTGGTCGCAGAAGACGGTACTATCTCAGGCGATGCCCTGATGGACACACAGACAGGGGCAATCACACCTGACCCCGACGGGACCACGGCCAATTACGTCAGCTTCGTTCCGAAAGATGAATTCAAGGCCGGCACTGAATACCACAACATCCATCTCAAACTCATTCCTTGCCGCAACCTTCACGGAACGAGATTCAGACTGGACTACACATTCGCCAAGGATGGGCAAAAGACGGTCATCTGCCACGATGTCACAGGAATGAACCTCTACGAAAGCTACACCTACACTCTCGAGGAACGTATTCCGGCTGTCATCGCAGGACGCTGGCACATGTCCGGCTTCCCTGGAGAAAACTGGGAAACAGTCACCCCTGAAACGATGGGGTACAGTTCTTCCAAGCTGGAGGAACTGCGCAAGACGATCCAGAAAGACTACACGACCACCAGCATCATGATAATAGTGGGAGGCAAGGTCATCTTCTCCATGGGAGACCTCGAGGAGCCTGTCAGAATCGCATCCTGCCGCAAGAGCCTCATGTCCATGCTCTACGGGAAATACGTCGAGAACGGCACCATCGACCTGGAATCGACTCTGGAAGATCTGGGCATAGACGACAAGGGAGGGCTGCTCCCGATCGAGAAGCAGGCGACGGTGAGGAATCTTCTTACCGCTCGTTCCGGAATATACCATCCTGCAGCAAATGACGGAGATGATTCAGCATCGGCCCCGGAGCGCGGAAGTGTAAGACCGGGGACCTACTATCTCTACAACAACTGGGACTTCAACTGCCTGGGAGGCATCTTCGAGAAACTTACAGGGAAAGACATCTATGATGCGTTCATGGAAGACATTGCAATCCCTGTCGGGATGCAGGACTACAAGATCGACAACCAGCACAAGACCGGCATAACCGATCCGACCCTTTCAAACTTCCTTGCCTACCACTTCTGGCTGTCCACAAGAGACATGGCAAGGATTGCCTATCTGATGCTTCATGAAGGAAACTGGAATGGAACTCAGGTGATTTCCAAAGACTGGGTCAAGACCACGACATCGACTTTCACCCCAAGAACAGAGATGAATCCAAAATCAAGGCACGAGAAGGAATTCGACTACGGCTACCTCTGGTGGGTGTTCTGCAAGGAATTCAAGAACTATGACGAAACAGTCTATGGAGGAGGCTACACCGCAACCGGTTCAGGGGGCAATACATGAC